>Ga0351916_1047_pt1 | contig 42753 bp, 43 predicted proteins | sample TotcelHT113001N3_FD_206868 | JGI IMG/M metagenome (GOLD analysis project Ga0351916, IMG submission 206868) | Enriched cells from coal bed in the Powder River Basin, Montana, United States - Total cells T11 rep1 HSBNCT.T11.300.1.N3 ... | reverse complement strand
TAGCGGCCAGAAGGGTACGGCGAAGCATCCTGCAATCCATTGATGCACTGCCGATCCGCAGAAGTTTCTGGCAGCGGCTTATGGGCCTTTAGGAGGGAGATATGGCTTGGAAGGGGATAATTGGGAAAGCCTTCACCATTGAGACTTTCAGGGATTACGTAGGCGGCCTATCCTGGGACGAATGGACCCCTGATTTTATCGTGCTCCACCATACTGCCGTTCCGTCCCTGGCGCAACGACTCAACGGTTTCAATGTTGCGAGCATGTCGGGCCTCCAGAGGTATTACCGGGATGAGATGGGCTGGAGTGCCGGCCCCCACCTTTTTGTGGACGACCAACCTGCCGGCATTTGGGTATTTACCCCCCTCACCACGCCAGGAGTACACGCCAAGAGCTTCAACGGTCTGTCCCTCGGCCTGGAAATGCTGGGCAATTACGACGTGGAGGATTTTGACACGGGCCGGGGGGCGCTGGTCCGGGACAATGCCGTGGCTGCCATAGCCATCCTGAGCAAGGCCCTGGGGATTGACCCCGATAGCATGATGTGTCACCGGGACGAACCCAGCACGTCCAAGACCTGCCCGGGCAACAACGTGGATGAGGTAGCCTTTATCCGGGCGGTCAAGGAGGCCATAGGGTAATGGGCTGGCTACATCACCGGAAAATAGTGGAGTCGATAACCGACCCCTCCAGCAGTCAGCTTTCCATGTCCCGGATCGGCATGGGGGCTATGGTCTGCATGATGGTACTCATCGACCTCGTAAGCATCTACCTCATGCTGTCCGGTCGGTTTCAAAAGGAATGGTTCGGACCCCTGGCCTTGATGAACTCATCCACGGTCGGGTCCCTTGGCCTGGTTTACTACGGCAATTCCAAGGCCGGGGCTCTGGAAAACTGGAAAGATAAACTTCTCGGTACGCCGGGGAAACCCGGGGCCATCGCGGCGAAAGGAGAGTGACCGTGGAGATGATTCTGTCGTTGATCCTTGGCCCCCTGGGAAAGATTCTGGGGGTGTTGGGTGCCATAGGTGGCTTTTACCTGTGGGGCAAATACTACAAGAACAAGGCCGATAAGGCTCAGGCCCGGGCCGATGGCTACCAGGCTCAGGCTGAAATCGCCCAAGGGCGCGAGGAGGTGCAAGGTGAGGTGGCGCAGGCTGTGGAACAGACTCACGAAAGGGTGGAGGCTGGCGACGCTGCTGGCCTGTCTGGGGACTTTAATAATCTCAAGTAGCGGCTGCGCCAGCCACGGGGCCTATCTTACCCTCCCGAAACCGCCGATGCCGGTAGCGCCGAAGCTCTATTCGCAACCGACCCCGCCGCCGCCGCCGGCCGGCGAGAAAGGGGTATGGTTCCCCCTGAAAGATGCCGGGGCCCTGAAGATCTACCTCGACAAGCTCAAGGGGAAGTGCCTGGAAGATAATGTGATCATCGACCGGGGGAATGAGTACCTTAAGAGGCATTAGCTGTGATGACAAAGATTTTGGGTAAAATTTACAATCCGGGGGGATGTAAGTTACATATATGATAACCATTTAGAATATCAATTAAATTTATTTAAGGTGCGTATACATTTAAGGTGCGTATGCATAGAAGCAGATATAGCTAATTGGAATTAAATGCAGAAGTGGAAAAGGGGGGGGGAGATCGAAAATTGGACTCAGATCAAATAAAATCATCTTTACCATTCCTAATTTGTATTCCCCCGATATTCTCCTACTGGACAGTCACTTGGCCGAATATTGTTCCAAATTTCTATCAGTAACGCTCTATTTTTATTGTGCCATTCTTTAATGTTTCGTCGCCATTTATAAAGACCGCCGTTAATTTGCCGACAGTCTTCAATAGTGAAATTTGCAGTCTCTCCTGCGTATTTAACTCTAAAATGAGGAGGTGGATGTTCATTAGCAAAAATCTCGATTTTCAAACCAGTAACCTGTTCCACTAATTGTTCGTTAAGGAATCTTAAGCCTTCCTCATAGATTGGCCCCATCTGGAAAGATTGAGCTAATTCAGCTATTAATTTGTCAGTTACTGTAACTACCCATTCGATATTTGCCATAACTATTTATTTCTGATAAGATAAAGATAAAGTATTGTAAATTCCAAGCAATGTGCTTTCAGATAATTTATCTTTATAAATTTCTTCTGTCAAAAATAATTCTCTATGCGTTCCAATTTCTTTATCCCCCACCATTACATCAGAGCCAGCGATTGAAAAACCCGAAAGGTCTACATTTATATAAAAGCCTATAATGTAGTAGACTGAAATATAATTAAGTTTATTAATAATTTCTTTTTTAAAATAATTATTGTTTAATGCCAATTTATTTAATTTATCAATTAATTTATTATTATCAAAATCAGCCCTAAAAACAACAATTTTTCTCCCTTTTTTCTCGTCAAAGACCCATTTCTTTTGTGTAAAATATTCATAATTGTCCAAAGCGTTTCCAACAGTGATAGTCTTATCAAAAGGTAATGTACCACTCTTAACCAAATTTATATCTTTATTATCATTCTCTTGTTTAACTGCAACTTTGACAATTTTATCATTTGAAATTTTAAGTTTCCACAATTCCTTTACTGATGGGCAACAATGTGCATCATCTGGTCCCCATGTCTTAAGCTCAACATTAATTATTCCATTTTCAAAAGCAAGTTTATCAGGGTAGCCAGTCAAATCATATGAATCAACATTTATTAATTTCCCATCACGATTAACGACTAAAGCCAACGTGTAGCTTACACCACTTCCTCCTTTAGTGTGGGAAAAGAGAACCATTGCTCCTGGAACACCATTTCCCGAAAAATCTCCAATGATTGCCTTATCAAACTCAATGTTAAAATAATCTTCAGAATGTACAGGTTTTATTGTTCCTCTTGTAAATTTCCCGTTATTGAATTGAAACCATAATATTTTATCTTCATCCCACTCTTTTACATAATAACGGCCATTCTTTAGAGATTCCAGGGTCAAAGGCTGCTTTTTCTCACACGATGAAACCAGTATAGTAAGTAGAATAAATAATAAAACAAATGTATTGCGAGGAAGGCGGACCATTATATTTTACTCCTGATAAGGCTAATTAATGGATCTCCAAAACAATTAAACTTTTGCAGATATTCCCCCCTCCAACCAGAAAAGTTTCTCTGCGGGGAGTCATGTTACCACGAATTTCACCGGAAAAGCAATTTTTAGGATTTTTTTCAGACGTAAGCGTTTTGGGAAATAAACCGAGATTATGCGGCAACCCGGGCCAACGCATTCAAAAATCAATTTGGCCACCTCTTTTTCCCGTTTTAACCCAGGAAGACTTCCTCTTTTTGTAGCCATCGTGGACGGCATGATAGCACAAATTTCGCTGAAAGTGTAATTTTTCTAAAAATCTGAGCATAGCAACCCATCAGAATGAGTAGTGATTTTAAATAATAGAAGATAGCTTGTCATGTCCGACAATTAGCACCTTCCCCGGAAAAATGCCAGCTTTCATCTCATTATCTTGCGCGGGCTCATGCGCGGGCACTTGTGGGGAGTAAGATTTCAGATGGCGGTGATAGGGGAACGCCAGATTGCCGGCGGGAATGCCAGGAATCTTTCGGGTTAAGGCAACCGCCGCGCTGTACCATGGGAAGAGGCTGGGATAGTCAATCAGAATAATCTCTGAGGGGTGGCGGAGGGCGTATCCAATTCTGGGAAAGGCATTTCGCCCTCATACTTTCCCCAGATTTCCCCATGAGGGTTTTGGATTAAAAAAATGGGTAGGACTTTGGGTAGGACTTTGTTTTCTGGCCCTCGTAAAACCCGCTATTTATGCGGGTTTTGCAATTTCACAAACCTTGCTAAAATCAAGGCTATTTCTGCAATTTTCTCAATGTTTATGCTGCTTTCAGCCTTTAGGGGGCGGGACTTCTAATCCGTCGGTCGGAGGTTCGAATCCTCCCAGGCGCGCCAGTAATATCAATGGGTTATCCGATTACGGTTAACCCCATTTATTGTCAGGGATAACTCACGGCCAGGTTGGAGTAATGAGAGCCCTGCCCGTGGGGGAATCATCCACCCCCTGCCTGGATTCCTTTGCTCCTTTGTCGCCAGACCCGGGAGCGCCACCAGGGCGCCGGCAAGACCCTACACGACTGCGCACTCTTGCCTGCTGTCCCTGAACCCTGCACCATGGCCGCGCCCCACCCGCCCCGGCTTGGGCTCTGAGGAAGGGGCAGATAGGCCGACCCATGGTGCTGACCGCCCCGAGCTCTTTATCCTCACAGCTGGACACAGGCACAAGTGGACCTCCACCTTTTCCTTTTCTTCTTGGGATAGCCACCCTTGGTGCCCTGCCGTCGCCCCGGACCCGGACGCCCCCTCCAGCCCCGGCGCCACCGAATCATTTATTTTTCTATCGGCTAAGTAAGGAAACTTGTTCAATTTGTCGTGCATCCTCCCCGCAATCGTCCTGAGCAGGATAGGTAGACCATTTATCCTGCTATTGCTGTATCGGTGATAAGTGAGGGGTTTGGCAAGTGGGGTGTTATCTATCCCTTTCTTTTTCCACTCCAAATTTTGCCGCCTGGCCCCTTTCCATGCCGGGGTTGCAGGTGAATTTGGTCTCGGCTTTTCAGTTAATGCACCCAGACTGGGCTGCGCCGGTCTGGGGCTCATAGGCTACAGACTCACAAATGGGTGGGGTATGCCAACTATTTAAGGAAAATTACGTTTTTGCCGAAATTTTTACTATCACGCCTTCCACCAGACAATTTACCCTATTCCCAGGGGAAACTTTCCGGGTTTCCCCTGGGAGAGAGGTATTTCCAAAACCATGTTTTTTACTGCAGTAACCACAGTTACCGCACGATTTCAGGCTATTTGAGGAGACGCCGATGAGTTTCATTCATCATGACCGGAACAACGAACAACTTCTGCTTCCCATCACGGTGATGCGCGGCGGGACGAGTCGCGGGTTTTATTTTGAGAGAAGGAATGTGCCTGAGCCCGGCTCGGGTCCATAAGAGTTTCTCCTGGCGGAACGCGGCAAAGGAGGACTATGCCCAATTGCTGAATAATTCAGGGGACCGGGAGATTTTAAGTTGGCGACTTATTGAAAATACTGAAGCATCGGAGAAGACGATGAAGCGAACAGCCCCAAGTGTTGCAATGGTTCTCATGGTATTGGCCCTGGTCGCGGTCCTGGTACATCCGGCGGCGGCCTGCACCGAATTCATCCTCAAAGCCCAGGACGGCAGCTGCGTTATCGGGCGGTCCCTGGAATTCGGCTGGAATCCGGGATACCAAGCCGTGGTCCATCCCCGGGGCGAGCCGGGCCGCACTGACGCCCCCGGCGGCAAACCCGGGCTTACATGGACCTCGAAATACGGCTTTCTGGCCTTTGAATCCTTCGGTAGCGGCCTGGACGGCCTGAATTGAGGCCGGCTTGTCCATGGGCGCCCTTTACCTCCCGGGCTACACCAAGTATCAGGATGAGGCGGCGGCGAAACATCCCGCCAAGGCCCTGGCCCTGCTGGACGTTTGCACTTGGATACTGGGTAATTTTGAAACTGCCGCCCAGGTAAAGGAGGCGGTCCAAAAAATCTCTGTCTGGGGCAAGCCTCTGAAAGAAGCTGAAAACCAGGTGTTTCCGTTGCACATCTCGGTGTACGACGCCCAAGGCCACGGCATCGTTATCGAATGGGTTACGGAAGGACTGCGCATCTACGATCACGCCGAACTGGGCGTGCTCACCAACTCCCCGCCCTTCGACTGGCACCTCATCAATATTAAGACTTACCTCAATATCCGGGCCGCGGAAGTGGAGCCGGTAAAAATGGGCGATGCCGTGTTGGTGCCGCCTAGCCAGGGCAGCGGCGGCCGGGGCCTGCCGGGCGATTGGACCTCGCCGTCCCGCCTGGTGCGCGCCTGGTTCATGCAGCGTCACGCCAAGCCGGTGCCAACTGCCGCGGCGGGAGTCAACCTGGCGGCGCATATCCTCAACGCGGTGGATATCCCTCTGGGCGACATCCGGCCCGCAGACAACACCTTTAAAGACAGTGATTACACCATGTGGATTGCCATCAAGGACCTGAAAAATAAAGTGGTTTATTTCCGGACTTATGAAAACCTGGCGCTCCGGGCCATTGACTTAAAAAAGCTCGATATGAAGCCCGGAGCCCCAAAGAAAACCTTGGATATCCAGGGAGGCAGTGAAGTAGCGGACGTCACCGGCGATCTGAAGTGACCTCCTGGGGAGGAGACCTGAGGCACCCAGGCCCATGCGGAAAAAGGTTGGCGGCTATGGACTACCGCCCGCCGGAGGGCCTGGGTGTCGGGATTAAGCCTGGCTTTTCGGGCTACTCATTGGGATTAGCGACCACGCAGTAGCTTGAATCACCGCCGTGATAACAGGGCTGGTAGTAACTGTTATTGTCGTAATAGTAGGTCTGACCCCCCACCACCAGCGGCCGCGCACTGGCTGACAGGGCCCCGACCACGGCGCCCACGGCCAGACCGGCAGCCGCCCCGGCGGCCGCGCCGCCCCAACCGCCGCCGTACGCCCCCCAGCCGGAACCGGAGACGTTGACGTTTCTATTGACATTGACGTCTCTATTGACGTTAGCGTCTCTATTGACGTTGGTGTTGGGGTTGTACTCATGATGCGGCCCCGGACCCGGGTGTTGGCCCCCCGAGTGACCCGGTTCGCCCCTGAAGCTGCCGCCGCCAAAGTCACCGCCATGGCCGTAACCGCCCCCATGGTAGTTACCGCCGCCGCCATGAGAACCACCACCGCCGCCACGCCCCCCGCCGCCGCCGCCCCGGGCTTGAACTTCCTGAGGGATGACGGGAAAGACCACCATGAATAGCGCCAGGGAGAGGATCGCCACCAGGCGCGTGAGTTGGGCCGATCTCATGACTGACCTCCTTTCTTCTTGCCTTTGCCTTTCTGAGGAGCCGGGGTTGCGGCCTGCTTCACCGGCACAAATTTTATCTTTTGGGCGCCGGCGGGCGGCGTAAACGCGAACAGGTCATCCGCCAATACTGGCGCCAGGTTCCAATCGGAGAGATACGCGGTCCATTGGGGCGAACCGGGCAACTGCTTCTGGGTGATCACGATCTTCCGCACCAACGGCTTTTCCCCGGCTTCGATCCAGATCTGGTAATGAATATCTTTCCGGTCAAAGGCCAGATGATGGCAGGGAACCCCTCGGACCTTGTGCAGACCGACGTAAAGGGCGTTGACCAGGCCCTTGCCGGCGCGGTTACAGAGTTGGGCGCTGCCCAACTCGGCCAGCCCCACCTTGAGGCCATAATCGTTGTAGGCCTTATCCAGGGCCGCGTCGATGTCGCCAGTGACCTCTATACTGGCATAATGGTTCTTATCCTTATCGTAAAGGGTGAGAGCCTTGCCGTCAAAGACGAGCAGTTTGCTGTCCAGGTCGCCGTCCGCCTCGATCCGGAGCTTGTCCGGACGCCGGAAGGCAGCCTTCACCTCCAAGCCGAATTGCAGCTTCTTGCCGCCGGCATAGACCCGGTCGTTGGCAACCTCGGCCTGGAAGGAGAACTGTGGTTGATTCTTGAGAAAATCGCAACTTTGACGGAGTATTTTCTCCGGGTCTGGGACCGCCTCCTGGGCTACCGGTGCGCTCGGCGCGGGGGCTGTGGTCGTCTGAGGGGCCGGGGCCGCGGCCTGGGAGGGCGCTTTTTCCTGCCCGAAACCGACTGTGGGGGCCACCAAGAGGCAGACCGCCAGAATGCACCACCCCCAAGGAATCATTTTTCTCATCATTTCCCTCCGTTCGAAGAATTACAGGTGATTGACTGAGCTATTTTACCTTATCGGCATTCGAAAGTATCCCATGCGAAAAAAATTCACTGAAACCAAGAAAACCACTGGTGTATTGTAGCTAAAATCTCATGGTAATACAAAGAGTTTGAGGAGATCGGGATAATGCCAAGGAAAGGCTGGAAATGGCTTGTTTTCGCGTTGGGTTTAGGGTTGAGCGTTTTCCTTCTGGGCGCCTCTGCATTTGGAGGCGACGCCATCGAGACCAAGCCTGGAGGCCTTCCGGTCGCAAAGGAACAGGGGGATCTGACGGATTTAGCCCGGCACCTGAACAACCCGGTGAACTGGAGCCGCACTGCCGGTCTGGGCGATATTACCCTGGAGCCTTTCCTGGTTCCCCAGTGGAAACCCTGGCTGATTTTTGGCGTGGCGCCGTCTCTAATCATGCCTGCGGCCACCGACCCCCACCTGGGCCAGGGCAAGGTGCAGTTGGGACCTGTGGTGGTGGTGGGCTTTCTCACCAAACAGTGGATCGGCGGCGTCTTTGTGCAAAACTGGTGGTCCCTGGCCGGCCACAACGCCAAACCGGTGGTGAACCAGATGAACCTGCAATATTTTCTCTACCGGATGCTGCCGGACGCCTGGCAGGTGGGCTTTGCCCCAATGTCCTGGTGAACTGGCGGGCCGACGGGAACAACCAGGTCACCTTTCCATTGGGCCTGGGCGCCGGCAAGACTTTCAAGCTCGATGGTCTCCCCCCCATCCAGACGACCCTGGAATTTCAGTGGATGGCCTGGCATCCCGATGAGTTCGGGCAGCGGTTCAACCTTCGCTTTACCTTCAAACCGGTGATACCGGCCATGATTACCAAACCGATATGCGAGCAAAGCCTCTCCTGAGCTTTAGAGGGGCAACGGCTTCAGCCGATTATGGGGCCTCTTCGGCCATTTCCGGAGCTTGCCATGACCCTGCCGGATCCTGAGCCCAATCCACGTAACATCAACCGCCATCGCACCGTCTTTCTTCTTTCGCTGCCCGACAAACAGCCGATTTTCCCTGGGGCGGCCCGATCTATTCCCCCGCCACGTCTCATAACTCAAGAGTGGAATAACCGCGGTGGGTTGCGTTTTCATTTTGGTCTGGACGGCTGAGCCGAGGCAGCGAAAATGTAAAAAAATTAATGCCGGGTTAGTCGCGGTTAATGCACCTTGCCTTTGAGGCCGATAAGCACGATAATCGGCCCTAAAGGAAGCCCGTCGGGGGAGTTAAGCAATTGAGCCCCAGCCGGCAAAAACCTGCAATCCCTAGCCCTTGGGAGGTTCCTCTCATGTCAAAGTTTGTCTCGTTGTTGTCCAGTCTGGCACTGCTCTTGTTGCTGACCCAGGCCACCGACGCCTGCACCAGTATGCGCATCAAGACCGAGGACGGCCTGGTGTTTTATGCCCGTACCTTCGAAGGCGGCGTCGACTTTCAAAGCGGTCTGGCGGTGATTCCCCAAGGCACGGTCTATCATGGCACCCTGCCGGACAATACCCCCAAAGGCCTCACCTGGACCTCGAAATATGGCATGGTCGGCATGACTGCCTTTAAAATGCCCCTGGTGAGCGATGGCCTCAATGAAAAGGGCCTGGTTGTGGCCAATCTGATGTTTCCCGGTTACGCCCAATACGAAAGTTTCGACCCCGCCAAGGCCAAGACCACGCTGGCTCAGTTTGAGGTGGCCACCTGGCTGTTGTCCAACTTTGCCACCGTGGCGGAAGTTCGCCAGGCCATCGGTAAGGTGCGGGTTTGTGAAGGATCCACGGCGGTGTCGGGATTTGTGCTCCCCTTGCATTTTGCGGTGCATGACCCCACGGGGGATTGCCTGGTCATCGAATATGTGAAAGGCAAATTGCACCTATACGACAATCCCTTGGGAGTCACGACCAATAGCCCCACCTTCGATTGGATGATCACCTATCTCAACAACTTCATCAATCTCTCGCCGGACAACGTGCCCCTGAAAAAACTGGATGGGGTGACCCTGAAACAGTTCGGCCAGGGTTCGGGCATGGTCGGCCTGCCGGGAGACTTTAGCCCGCCTTCCCGGTTCGTGCGCATGGTGGCCCTGACCCAGGCGGCCTTGCCGGTGAAGGGCCCGGTGGCGGGCTTGAATTTGGCCATGACCATCATCGATAACGTGGATGTCCCCATAGGCGCGGCGCGGGAAAAGACCGAAAAGGGGATGATCTGCGATCACGATCAATGGACGGTGGCCGTGGATTTAACCGGCAAGAAATACTATTTCCACACCTACGACAACAAGAACTGGCGTTATGTTGATTTAATGAAGGCCTTGCAGGGCGTCAAAGGGATTCAGAACATCTCCCTGGATATCCCGGTTGACTACCCGGAGGTGATCATCACCGCCAAGTAAGGGCCTACTCCGATGCAGACCGGGCCAGGGCCTAAAAGCCATACCGCACATTAAACCAGACCCGGTAGCCTTCGGTGGTATTCATGGCGGCCATTTCCCACTGATTGACCACCTGCAGGGTCAAAGCCTTGGTGGGATTGTATTGGATGGCCGGCCCGATGGCAAAGACCCGGGCGTGATTGCCGATATTATGGCCGTCGGCGATGTCCGGGGTCATTTGCTGATAGTAGTACCCCGCCGCGCCCAGCCTCAGGTCGGGCCTGAGAGCGTAGTCCAGGCAATAATCGAAGTGAAGCCCCTGGCCGGATTGGTACGAGTTCTGCACCGGAAACAAGGGGCTGGAGTTGATGGTGGGGATGTCATACATCAACACCAGGTTCGCCTCCAGGCCCCACTTGGGCAGCCAACTCAGGCCCAGGGAAGGCATAAAGGTGAAAAAGTTCTGGGAGGGGCTGGCGCTGGAATCCCGATGATAGGTCCCGGGAATCATGACGTTAAAGGAAGGGGCCACATGGAACTCACCGAAGTGCCAGCCCAAGGCGATGGGGGTGAGGGTGGAATTACCCAGCCCGGTTTGATAATCGTTCGTATAACGCTGCATCTGCCTGCCAAAGGCCTTCACCAAATCTCCCAGGCGGATGGCGTCGCCATAGATGCGTTTCAAGGCGGCAATCCGATTCTGCACCTGGGGTGATTGGAAGGCCTCCCGCAACAGAACAATCTCCACCGGGGTTAATTGCCGCCCCCCGGGGCCCAATGTGGGAGGATTTTTGATAAATCTCATTAAGTTAGTTAACTTAGTATCGTGGATTGTCACATTCGGTTTCATCTTGGCGCCGAAATACGTCACCGGCACGGCCACACCCGCCGAATAATTGGCTCCCAGGATTTTGAAATCGCTAACATAGTTGAAGCTGAAAACGTTACTCACCGCCTCGAAATGAAAGGACAGGATGCCGGGCAGGCCCGCAAACTTGTTGGCCTGATAATTGACCAGGTTATATGAGGTATAAAATCCGGGCGGCGGCACCACGCCGGCAAAGAAATTTTGGGCCCCGTTGCCGTACTCCGGCAAGCCCCGCTCAATGGCGGGAGCTTTGGCGGGCCCAAGCCCTGCCAGTAAGCCCAGAAGAAGCAAGCCGATAACCCAGAACCTTTTCAAATTCTCCCCCTTCTGGAACCCGGGATTAGTTGGTACGGGATCGATTTTTTCTTGGATTTCCCGGGAAGAGAGCCCGGGTTTTTGGAAGCCGGGGGAGTCCAGATTATGGACCTCCCAACGATGGGTGAAAGTCAATTCCCGTTCCTGGTTTCCATGCCAGAGACGGGAGGGGACAGAAATTTTCTGCATAACCACTTCCTGTGGTTTATCCGAATTGCAAGGCCGTCAGGAAATCTCTCTTTTTTCCCATTGTGGAGAAAAGCATGATTATTGTGGAGCGAGTATAAGGTAGGAAGGGCTTGTGTGTCAACTGCCAATAGTTATCACGAAATCTGCCCTTTCATGCATTGAAGATTGACTCTCGCTCGGCCGATAATTAGGTTACGCGTATGGTAAATTCCAACCTGCCGTTTCACAGGGGTTTTCTATTCAATATCCAGGCCCCAACGTGACGAGCGGCCTAAGCATCACCCCGGTCAAATCGGGTCTGGCAACACTAGTCAGGGAGCAATATCATTGCAGTCCCGCATAATTGGTGCAGTCACTCTTAACAGGAGCACGTTATGAAAATGGTTGCGAGAGCGCTGGTGATTGCGATGATAACACTGGTTCCGGTATCCGCCCAGGCGGCCGCGCCGGAAGCGGTCTTCCTTAACGCCAAGATCGTCACCATGGATGCCGGGGGATCTACGGCCGAGGCGGTGGCGGTCCAGGACGGCAAGATTCTGAAGGTGGGGAGCGCTGAGGAGATCAAGAAGCTGGCGGGGCCCTCTACCCGGCTCATCGACCTGGGCGGTAAGACCGTGGTGCCCGGCCTCATCGACGCCCATTGCCACCCCATGGAAACCCTGACGATGAAGGAGAACTGGGTGGACTGCCGCTATCCCGGCTGCCCTTCGGTCAAACAGGCGCTGATTAATATTGCGGAGTATGCCAAGAAGACCCCCAAGGGCAAATGGATCTTTGTGGCCTGCGTCTCCGCCAGTGAAAACAAGTTCGCCGAGAAGCGCCTGCCCACCAAGGCCGAGCTGAATGCTGCGGCCCCGGACAATCCGCTGCTCCTGGCCAACGGCACTCACATGGGGGTGGCCAATTCGGCGGCCTTGAAAGTCCTGGGCGTTAAGAAAGGCACGAGGCGGCTACCCGGCGGCGGAACGGTCATCCTGGATAAAAAAGGCGAGCCCACCGGGGTGTTAACGGACGCCCAGGCCGATGTGCCCTACGCTCCCTCCGTGGCTGATCTGGAACGCTACTATACCGGCGGCATTCAGGAGTTTTGGAATCAGCACGGGTTTACCTCTTTCCTGGCCATCACCCCGGCCGAGGTGCTGCCCGTCCTGCAGAAGGTTGCGGAGGCCAAAATTCCCACCCTCCGCTACTCCACCTCCATCTGGACTTCGGCCAACGGCAAGGACATGCCCGCCGACGTGAGCAAGTTCAGGTTCCCCCCGGGCGCCGACCCGGCCTATTATCGCTTCCTGGGCCTCAAGGTCTGGATCGACGGAGAAAACGACTGCCGCACCGGCTATATGTACCAGCCCTATCTGGGGAAATTCGCCACCGATCCCCCCGGTGGCAAGGGAACCCTGGTCACCGATCAGAAGTGGGCCGACCACTTTGCCGCCATCGCTCAGAAGGCGGGGGTGGTTTGCATGATGCACTGCTCCGGCGACCACGCCATGGACATCGGCATGAATGCTTATGAGAAAATCATCAAGACCGGCCGGCCCAGAAGCATCATGCGCGTCGAGCACTTCGGCATGTTCCAAATGAATCAAAAGCAGTTGGCCCGGGCCAAGGAAATGAAAAAGCAGGATATGTATATTTCGGTGCAGCCGGTATGGCTCCTGGACCTGGTCAAGGCGGACTTCGAGAACATGGGTGAGAAGCGGACCCGGACCGGCTTTCAATTCCGGGCCATGATCGACGCCGGGCTGGAACCGGCCGCCAGCACCGATTGCACCGGCATCTACCTGGGGAATGTCAACCCCTTTTGGGCCATTTATGCCGCGGTCACCCGCCAGTCGGACGCCGGCATATTTGAGCCGGGTCAGGCCATATCGGTCACCGAGGCCCTGAAGATGTGGACCATCTGGGCCGCCAGGTCCATGGGCGAAGCCGATGTCAAAGGCTCGTTGGAGCCCGGCAAGTACGCCGACATGACCGTGCTCTCAGACGACATCTTTACTATGCCGAAGGAGAATCTCAAGGACGTCAAGGCCCTCAAGACCATTGTGGGCGGCAAGATCGTTTACGAGGCGAATTAGCCTCACGTATAGCAGGGTCGTTGAGGGTGATGGAACGATAAAAACCTGCAAGGCGCTCGTTAACCATCGGTTGCCGCGGCCACACCACGTGTTGTTGAAGCGCGCGTACAGCTGCCCTCTGTCCGCCCCTTTATTGCCACCGTTAAAGGGTAACCCCATGCCGTCCATCGAGAAGCTTACGGCCGACATACCTGCGCCCGAAACATCCCGTTTCGCCTATCGTAGTTTCGACCGGCAATGGCTGCTCGCCGACAGCCGGTTGCTTGACCGACCCAGCCCGGACGTATGGAGGTCACACAGCGACCGCCAGGTTTACATTACAAGCCTGCTCACGGTGGTATGAGGCGAAGGCCCTGCTGGAGTAGCAACAGCTCTTATCCCGGATAAACATCACTTTTCCAATCGCGGCGCTCGTGATGTTATCCCTCTCTGGCGGGATTCCGAAGCCACGGATCCCAACATCACCGGCGGAGTGCTGGAGAACATGGCTCAGGCTCATGGTCATGCCGCCAAGGCAGAAGACCTCTTCTCTTATTGTTACGCGGTCATGGCTGCGCCGGACTACGTGCACCGCTTTGGGGACGAACTGACCATCCCCGGCCCCCGCCTGCCCTTCACCCGAGATGAGGTTCTGTTCGCCCGCGTCGCCGACAGGGGTCGCCGCTGGTCTGCTCCCCGAAAACTCGAGCGTTCACAATGAGACGATTTTGCTCAGATGAAAAAGCAGGCAAGTGATATTTGTCGCACCGGCTGGCCTCATTTCAGGATGGTTCTCTGTCTTCCTCAGGTTTGAAAGCCCCAATCAATACCCAGGGCGGTATAGGGTCGGCTGGTCACCCGGTCTAAATTCATCTGGGCCGGCTTATAAGAGGGGCTGAGTGCTAAGGCGACCCGGTAATTTTTTTCGGCCTCCAGGCGGTTGCGGCCAGCTTCATGGAGCCCGCCCAGAAGATTGAAGGCCTCGGGGCCATCCGGATTCAGGGATATGGCCTAGTGGACGTAGACCCGGCCCGCGTCAAGTTCCCCGGCGCGGATGTGCTTCAGGGCCAACTCAATGTAATTGTCATATTCCCGGCCGCGGTATCTTTCCTGGGTGGCTTGATCCAGGAGGGAAGATACCAATTCCCGTACGTCCTGTGCATCAAAAGGCTTTTCCAGGAAATCCACTGCTCCCAGTTTCATGGCCTCCACCGCGGCTTCGATGGCCCCCCAGGCGGTTATGATGACCACCTTGACTTCCGGCCGGATCTGCGGGACTCGCTTCAGGACTTCCAGGCCGTCGATGCCGGGCATGCGCAGATCCAGGAGCATCAAGGCGTAAGATTTTTCCGCCAGCTTCTGGAGAGCTTCTTCCCCGTTGATTGCGGTATCCACGGGGATGTTCAGTTTCTCCAGGGCCAGGGCGAGGGTCAGGCGGATATTTTTTTCGTCATCGACAATCAACACCGACCGGTCGCTCATGGTGGAGCCCCGTTGTTTTGAGTTTATGCGGCTGCGGGCAAGGTGAAGGTAAAGGTGCTGCCCTTCCCAAGTTTTTTCTCGTTCATCCGATCATTATCCTGCCTTCGGGATATTTCACCCGGGAGTGGATTGCCGGCAGAACACCTATGGCCAGGGTTAACGGCCCCAGCCGGCCCACGAACATGGTGGCGGTGATCCAGAGGCGGCCAATGACGGTGAGCTTATCCGTCAAGCCGGTGGAGAGCCCCACCGTGCCGAAGGCCGAAATTTGTTCAAACAGGACATCATGGAAGCCCACCCCGGGGCGGCCGGTTTCGGTGTAGAGCAGGAGCAACAGGCCCAAGAGGTTCCAGAGGATCGACATGCGGATCAACACCATGGTGCGATCCAGGATCGGTTTGGAGACCCGGCGGTCCATGATGACCACCTGATCCTCACCTTTGAGTTTGGCCTTGAACTCAGCCATGCTGATGGCAAGCGCCGTGGTTTTGACCCCGCCGGCGCAGGAACCGGGGGAGCCGCCGATGAACATGAGCAGCACCAGGAGCAGCAGGGAACCCAGGGGCATGAGTCCGATGTCCACCGAGTTGAAACCGGCGGTCCGGGAGCTGATGGATTGAAACAGGGCCGAAGAGATTTTCATGGACCAGGTAGACTCGGACGAGGTTAATCCCAGGATGAGAAGCCCCACCGAGCCGATGATAATCAACGCTATGGTCATCCTCAGGACCACCCGGGTATGGGTGGAAAGGGACCCCGAGCCCGCCGGCGCCGTTCGGGAGAGGCGGCTCTTGCTGTAGTGCAGCAGTTCCGTCAGCACCATGTGGCCCAAACCTCCCAGGACAATAAGGGACATCACCGTGGCCATAATCACCGGGCTGTTCCGCAACCCCACGAGATTATCCTTGTAAGTGGAGAACCCGGCATTGCAAAAGGCGGAAATGGAGTGGAAGAAGGCCGAAAACAAGGCGTCCATAACCGGGGTCTGGCGCCACAACAGGGCCAGGAAAATCAGGAGGATGCCCGCCAATTCAATGCCGGCCGTGATGAGCAATATCTGCAGGAATTTTTTCTTGAATTCGATGCCCAGGTCCCGTTGGAAGAAGGCATCGTGCAGGGCGGCCTGAGAGGCCAGGGAGAGGCGCCGGCCCAGCATGAGGTAGGCCAGGGCCGCAAAGGTCATGATGCCCAGACCGCCTATTTGGATGAGGGCCACGATCACCACTTGTCCAAACGTCGTATAAGCCGTGGCCGTGTCCACCACAATGAGGCCGGTGACGCAGACCGCTGAGGTCGCGGTGAACAGGGCGTCCACCAAGCCCACCTCACCCTTGGTTTGGGACCAGGGCAGCAGGAGCAGCAGGGTCCCCACCAGGATGACCGCCGCAAAACCGCCGATCAATAGGGTCTGGGGCATCTGGCCGTAGGGCCGCAGGCGTCTGAAAAGTTCGCTGGCCATGGCAATTTTTATTTTACGATAAGGTTATTTGGTCCATAGGAAAATTTTCACTTTCCTATTATGATGTTTACCACAAATGCCGAAACGGGGAAAACCATAACCGGATAAAAACGAGGTTGTCGCGGTGAAAATCATCATTGTGGGGGCGGGTGAGGTGGGCTATCACTTCGCCGAATGGCTGGCCCAGGAAAAAAAGGAAGTGGTGGTCATCGACGTCAGCCCCGAGGCGCTCCAGCGGGTCAGCGATCACCTGGATGTGCAGATCATGACCGGGTCCGGCGCCAACCCCCGGGTTCTGGAAGAGTCGGGTCTGAAAAGCGCCGACATTATCCTGGCGGTCACCGATAAAGACGAAGTCAATCTCATCGCCTGCTTCTTCGCCAACGTCATTGCCCCGCAAATCCAGAAAGTGGCGCTCATTCGCAACCCGGACTATATATCTTACCGGGATGCCCTCACCCGGGACATTCTCAACATTGGCCTGGTTATCAACCCCGAGATGGAAGTGGTCAACTCCATCCTGCGCATCATGAGCGCCCCGGAGGTGGAGGAGGTCAACGAATTCGTCGGCGGCCGCATCAAGATGCTGGGCAAACACCTGCCCGCCGACAGCCCCTTGAATGGCCTGAAACTGATGCAACTCCCGGAGCTGATCGAGCGCAACCGCATGATCATCGCCGCCCTGGTGCGGGATGAGCAACTCATCATCCCCAAGGGCAAAGACACCCTGCGGGCCGGCGACTTTGTCTATTTCGTCTGTCAGAGCCGGGACATCGAGGAAATCCTGCGGCTCTTCGGCAAGCGGGCTAACTCCTTAAAAAATATCCTGGTGGTGGGGGGCGGCAACATCGGTTTTCCCCTGGTTAAAGAGCTGGAGACCCGGCGCTTCAACGTCAAGCTCATCGAAAAAGACCCTCACCGCTGCCAGATGATCTCCGCCAAGCTCAAACGCACCCTCGTGCTCCAGGGTCTCGCCACCGATCAGAAGTTTTTGGAGGAGGAAAACATCGGTCACATGGACATGGTGGTGGCGGTGACCTGGGACGAAGAGATGAACATCCTTTCCTGTCTCCTGGCTAAACAGTTGGGGGCCAAAAAGACCATCGCCCGGGTGAACAAGGTGCCGTACATCCCCCTGGTCAAGGCCATCGGCATCGACCACATCGTCAGCCCCCGGATTTCGGCCATCAACACCCTCTTTCCCTATATGCGCCGGGGCAAGGTCATCTCCAGCGTCTCCATCCGGGGCAAGGCCGCCGAAGTCCTGGAAGCCGAGGCCTTGGCCAAATCCGCCATTGTCGGCAAGCCCCTGAAAGAGCTTGATTTTCCCAAGGAGGCCCTGTTCCTGTGCCTCTTCCGGGGGGACGAAGTGATCATTCCCGCCGGGGATACGGTCATTGAGCCGGGGGACCGGGTGCTCATCCTCTCCACCGGCGCCGTCATTCCCCTGGTGGAGCAGGCCCTGGTGGGCAAACGGTGAACCCGACATGATCCGCTGGTCGTTCATGCTGCATATCCTGGGCTCCTTGATGGTCTGCATCGGCCTGTGCATGCTGGTCCCTCTGGGGTTTTCCTTTTATTACGCTGACGGCAGCGCCTGGCCGCTCCTGATTTCCGCCGCCATTACCGTGAGCCTGGGTCTCTTCCTCTACCTGTTTTTTCGAGCCAGCAAGGTCAAAGGCGCCATCAGCCACCGGGAAGGCATGGCCATCACCACCATGGGCTGGCTGGCGGCCAGCATCTTCGGCGGCCTGCCGTTTTATTTCTCCGGGGTGTTGCCTCACATCGTGGACTGCATCTTCGAAACCACCTCGGGCTTCACCACCACCGGGGCCTCGGTGATTCAAAACGTCGAAATCGTCGCCCCCGGCATCCTCTTCTGGCGCAGTCTGACCCACTGGCTGGGCGGCTTGGGCATCATCGTCCTGGGCCTGGCCATCCTCCCCTTCCTGGGGGTGGGCGGCATGCAGCTCTACAAGGCCGAAGTGCCGGGGCCGGCGGTGGACAAGCTCAAACCCCGCCTCAAAGACACCGCCATGATCCTCTGGAAGGTTTATGTGGCCTTCACGGTGGCCGAAACCATCCTGCTGCTGCTGGGGGGCATGAATCTCCTGGACGCCCTGTGCCACACCTTCGGCACCCTGGCCACCGGCGGCTTCTCCACCAAGAACGCCTCCATCGGCTATTACAACAGCGTTTATATCGATGTGGTGGTCACCGTCTTCATGCTCCTGGGGGGCATCAATTTCGCCCTGCACTTCCAGGCCTTCCGGGGCAAGCCCCTGGCCCTGTGGCGGGATGCGGAGTGCCGCTTTTTCATTGGTTTCTGGCTGCTCCTGACCCTTATCATCACGATCAACTGCTTCGGGAAAACTTACGACTCCTTTGGAAAATCCCTGCAATACGCCTCTTTTACCGTGGCGTCCATCACCACCACCACCGGCTTTGCCACCGGCAATTTCGAACTCTGGCCGCCCCTGGCCCTCTGCCTCCTGCTCCTGTGCATGTTTGTGGGCGCCTCCGTGGGCTCCACCGGCGGCGCGGTGAAGTGCATGCGCATCATGGTGGTCCTCAAGCATGGCTACCGCGAGCTCATCCGCCTCATCCACCCCCGGGCAGTGATCCGGTTGAAGCTGGGCGATCAGGCCGTGCCGCCGGAAATCTTTGCCAGCATCGCCGGCTTTATCTTTCTCTATCTGGGTCTGGCGGCGGTCTCCATGTTCTTGGTGGCCGCAACCGGCGTGGACCTGGTCACCACCATTACCGCGGTCATGGCCTGCATCGGCAATGTGGGCCCGGGCCTGGGAGAGGTCGGCCCCATGGACAATTACGCCGGCATGCCGGTGTTCGCCAAGTGGATCCTCTCCCTGGACATGCTCCTGGGCCGACTGGAGATTTACACGGTGATTATTTTGCTGGTGCCGAGGTTCTATAGGAAATAAGCCGGCCTGAGGGTTGCGGCACGGGGCAGGATGAGTCCGCCCTGGACTGAAGGCGCACGCGGGTCCACCTGCACATCCGCATTTATTGACTGCAGCCCGATATCAGTTCATGGTCCGGAGAGGGGAAGCTTGGGTGCCCTGGTGATAAGTTAAGAGGGGTCGTATCAGCCGATTCTCTCCACCGGCACCGAGAATATATTTACTTTTTGGGTCTTGCCTCTTATTTGCACTTCGCCCTGGGGCACCACCTGAATGTTGGAGTCCAGACCCAGACGCGTGTTCTCTTCAATGACAATAGGCTGCCCCACGACTTTCGTGTGCGACTCCAGGCGGGAGGCGAGGTTGACCGTATCCCCGATGCAGGTATAGGTGGCGCGCCGTTGGGTGCCGACAAAGCCGGCAATAACGGCGCCCGAGGCGATACCGATGCCGATGGCAATGGGGGCGCGCTGCAACAAGGCTTGCTCTTGATTGAAAAGATCGATGTGCGCGATCATCTGCATGGCGGCCTGCACCGACTGCTGGCGATGATCTGCCCGAGCCAGCGGCGCCCCGAAGATCGACATTAATCCATCACCCGCCATCAGGCTGACAATGCCCCCGGCGCTGGCCGTAGCATCGATGATCAAGGCATAGTAGGCGTTCAAGAGCTCAATCGTCTCTTCCGGGGATTGCGATTCTGCCAGGGTCGTGAAGGAACGGATATCGCAGAACAGGACCGTGGCGTCAACCAGCTTGCCGCCTAGAGAAAAATCCGAGGTCAACAACTCTTCCGCCACTTCGTCGGTGGCGAATTTGCGAAACAGTTCCCGCTGTTTGTCGAGTAAGCGTTTCTTTTCTAAGCTGGCGTTGACCCGGGCTTTGAGCAAAACGGGATTAAACGGCTTATTGAGGTAATCCGCCGCCCCCATCTCAATGCACTTGACCACACTGTCAATTTCATCCACCGCCGAAATCATGATCACGGGGATGTCCCGCCAGTGTGGGTTGGCATGCAAGTGCTCCAGCACCTCATAGCCGTTCATCTCTGGCATTTCAATATCGAGCAAGACCAAATCAAAGGCTTGATTTTGCATCATCTCCAAAGCTTGACGGCCATTCTCCGCAAACGAGACCTGGTGCCCTTGCTGTTCCAGACCCCGGGCCAGCATCAGGCGGTTCATGCGGTTGTCATCAACAACCAGGATGGAGCCGGTAAGTTTAGACACATTTGACTCCCGGTAGGGTTCTTTCTCAGCCCCGGCTTTTCAGGTTTTGCTCAGGTCCTGGAGCGCTTTTTTGACTATCTCATATTCAGTTTCAGCCCGGGCCACTTTTTCCGGGGCCTCCGCCAATCTGCCTTCTTTCCCCATAATCTCCAGTTCTTTCGCCATCTCGGATAATTTCACCGCCCCGAATTCGGCGCTGTTGGATTTAAGACTGTGGGCGGCGCGGCGGAATAAATCCGCATCATGAGTGGTCAAGGCATGCTGCATATCTTGCAGCAGTTTCGGCGCATCCTCGTTGAAGACCTCGATGACCTCGCCGATGAAATCGGCGCCCATGGTCTGCCGCAAACTCTCGAACTGCTTAGGGTCAATGGCCGGTGCCGATTTCAGCTGCGGCTCAGTGGGGGGGGACTTCGGCTGGGTCTGGCTCAAGGCCCCCACCAGGGCCTCGGTGCGAATCGGCTTGGTAATGTAGTCGTCCATGCCCGCGGCCAGACACTTCTCCCGGTCACCCTGCATGGCGTTGGCGGTCATGGCAATGATCCGCGGCCTTTGGCCGGTGGGCCAGTTTTGCTTGATGCGGCGCGAGGCTTCCAGGCCGTCCATTTCCGGCATCTGCACATCCATCAGCACCACGTCGTAAGCTTGCCGCTTTAATGCCGCCAGGGCTTCCAAACCGTTGGCGGCCACGTCGGCCCGATAACCCATGCGCTCCAACAGGCGCAGCGCGACTTTCTGGTTCACGACATTGTCCTCGGCCAGCAGAATCCGCAGCGGCAGCCGCCGCCCCAGGTCGGGATCGAGCTGCCCCGTGATCGCTTCGTCACCCTGACGAACCGTTATCGGTTGCTCCGCCAGGATGGTCATCAGGGCGTCAAACAACTGGGAGGGTTTGAGGGGTTTGGTGATTTGAGCTGCGAAGATGGAGCTGTCCGGGCCGATTTCCCTCCGGCCCAAGGAGGAGAACAGTATTAAGGGCAGGGTGGAATTCTGGGACCGGATTTCCCGGGCCAGCATCACGCCGTCCATTTCGGGCATTTGCATGTCTATGATAGCCACATCGAAGGGGTCGCCGCGTCGTATCCACTTCAACGCTTCCCGGGGCGAGCGCGTGTCTCGCACCATCATGCCCCATGACTGCGTTTGCAGCACGAGAATGCGGCGATTGGTGTCGTTGTCGTCCACGGCCAGTATCCGCTTGCCCGCCAACTGGGGTTGGCTGCGCCGCAATTCCTGACGGCTGACCACGGGCATGGCCACCGGCTTCGCCTGGATGGTGAAATTAAACGTGGCCCCCTGCCCCGGCACGCCTGTGCTTTCGACCCACAATTTCCCGCCCATCATCTCGCTGAGCCGTTTGCTGATGACCAGGCCCAATCCCGTGCCGCCATACTTGCGGGTGGTGGAGGCGTCGACCTGGCTGAAGGATTGGAAGATGCGGCCCAGACGATCGGGCGGAATGCCGATACCGGTATCCGCCACGGCAAAATGCAGCACCAGGGAGGCAGGAGAGGGCAGGGCGGGTTTGCCGGTCTCCGTCATCATTCCAGGTTCCACCCCTGCCGTCAGCACGATTTCTCCCTGTTCCGTGAACTTCACCGCATTGTTGAGCAGGTTGAGCAAAATCTGCCGCAGGCGGGTCACATCCCCGGCAATGGTGGCCGGAACTTTCTCGGCAATCTGATAGGCCAGTTCCAGGCCTTTATGCGCCGCCCCGGCTGCCACCAGATCCAGGGCGCCTTCAATACAGCGGCGCAAGTCGAAGGGCTGGTGCTCCAGTTCCATCTTGCCGGCTTCGATCTTGGAGAAATCCAGAATATCATTGATGATGCTCAGGAGAGCCTCGCCGCTGGTGCGAATCGTCTCGGTAAATTCGCGTTGTTCAGCCGACAGCGGGGTATCGAGCAGCAGATTGGTCATGCCGATGACCCCGTTCATCGGGGTGCGAATTTCGTGGCTCATGGTGGCCAAAAACACACTCTTGGCCTCATTGGCGGCTTCGGCCCCCTCCCGGGCCTCCTCGGTTTCGGCATAGAGGCGGGCATTGTCCAGGGCGATGGCGGCCAGTGCCCCGAAACGCCCCAACACTTCCTTTTCCTCGTCGCCGAATATCTGGCCCGTATCCCGCTGGCTGGCCAGACCCAGGACCCCGATGGTTTGTGATCCGGACTTAAGGGGAACTCCCACGATTATGCCGATGGCGCCATAATCCAGGTCCAGGTCGGCGGCCCGTTCAGCCCAATTCTGGTAATCTTCAATAAGTAACGGCTGGCCGGTTTGCCAAATCTTGCCGGATAGGCCTTGCCCCAACCTCAGGGTGGAACCCACGACCCCGCTGAAAATCCCTACCCCCACGCGGCATTCCAGCACCATGGTCTCGGGATCGACCAGATAAATGAAGCCATGCGGCGTTCCCAACAATTGCCCGGCGCGGGTAATGAGGGCCTGCAACAAATCTTGCAGGTTCAGGCGGTTGATCAGCCCCAGGGTGGTTTCATGCAAGGCGGCCAGATATTCTGTCTGCCGGTGCAGAGCATCTGCCATCTGCTTACGCTCGGTGTCATCCCGAATGACCTCAATGGCTCCCGAGAGGTTCTCGTGAGAATCATAAAGGCCTCCAGCGGTGGCGGATAGATAGGCGCCGCCTGGTTTAAGTTGCGGCACATGCGCCTCGCCGCAGAGCACCTCTCCCCGCCGGCTCAGATTAGAATACTTGGCCCGGTAATCCTCTTCTTTTTTGAACACATAATCGATGAGAATGGGTCGCCGCTCGCCATAAAAGGGCAGGGCGTATTCATAGTTTCCCTTGCCCAGAATATCTTGGCTCTTGACCCCGGTCATGGCCTCCATGGCACGGTTCCAGGCGATGACCGTGCCTTTGCGGTCGATTACCAGGGTGGCGTCGGGCAAAAAGTCGATGATATCCACTATCCGGCGTTCGGATTCCCGTACAGCTTCTTCGGCCCGTTTCCGTTCAGTGATATCGATGAAGGTTCCATAAATAAAATCAATCTCATCTTGCTCGTTACAAATTATCTGGCTGCTTTCCTGGATCCACAATATGTTGCCGTTCTTATGTCTGATCCGATATTCCCGTATGTAGGACTTATCCCCCTTCAGGGCTGCAACCATTTTTTTCTGTATACCGGCAAGGTCTTTTTTGACCACCAGGTCCAGCCACTTAATTTTTCTCGATTGAAAATCTCTTTTGGGGTAACCGGTCAATGAGCCAATTTTGTCATCGATGAAATCAACCGACCAATCCTTATAGCCTTTGAAGATCACATTCGGCAGATTCTTGACCAGGAGCCGATAGTTGGCCTCACTGTCGCCCAGGCCCTCAGGCGCAGGGATGGTTTGGCCTCCGCCGGCCTGCAATTGGGCCACCTGCTGGCGCAAGGCGTTTAATTCCTTTACGAGTTGGTCCTTAGTCTTATTTTGGTCCCGCATGTCGATCCCCGCTATGACATCAAAACAGCTGCCCTCGGTTTCTAAAGTAAAACAATACCCTATAGTATGACAACTTATTTTTTTTAACAAAAGGCAGCGGCAAAAACCCCTTAGGTCGCCCACGGAGAGATAATGGTTCGGTATCGGCTCCGGGCAGTGAGCCATACCCCTGATCTGGCCCGCAGGTGACAGGCGCCGGCAATCTCAGTTATTTCCCCGGTGTCCCGCCAGGTGGCGATGCCGGTATGGGGTTCGGACGCGGCCCCTCAAGGTTGTTTCGGATCGATCACCTTGGGCAGGAACTTAACAAAAATCTGAAAAACCCGATAAGGTACTTATCCGGAGGCATAGGCAGATAGTACGCAGAGTTCATAATGGTTCCCATCGGCCACGGCGAATTTTTTTCCCGTCCAGGAATTGGTTCTGCAAAAAGATAATTATTAAGTGTCCTGAGTAATACCTCGCGAAAACAATGCCAGGCACTCCGTTTTCAACCACTGACCAAGCAGAGTCTATGAATAATATTAAGAAAAAATTTAACAATATTGTAATTATATTACTATTATTTGCAATATTCTCGGCTTTTATTGTAATTCTTGGATTCTGGTGGTATGGCAATCAGAAGAAAATCGCCTTGAAGAACTGGAATGAGACTCTGGAATCAGTCGCCGATCTCAAAAGAGATGATATCATCCGGTGGCGGCAAGAGAGGATAGGTGACGCTCTCAGCATCAGCCGGAGTCCATTGTTTTTGGAAAAAGTAGAGACTCTACTGAAAAATAATATAAATTATAATGAAACTATTAATATAATAAGAACAAGATTGCTATTATTCTTAGAGCCATTTGGATTTAGCAATATTTATTTACTAGATAATAAGGGGAAGACTGTTATATCGGTAAAGGAAAACTCTTATGGAACACTAAATAAATCGACGCTAGAGTTATTTTATAAATCCTTAGGGTTGGGAAAAGTCCTCTTTAGCGACATTTATTCATGTCCGGTCCATCACACGGCGCATATCGACCTCGTCGCCCCGTTGATTATCCAGCGGGACCATAAGCAAGAGATACTGGGCGCCCTGGTATTCATCATTGACCCGGAAAAATTTCTCTTTCCTTTAATTCAAAACTGGCCCACTGCCAGTCCCACGGCTGAAACCCTGCTGGTGAGGCAGGAGGGGGATCGGGTGCTGTACTTGAATACCTTGAGGCACCGAAAGGACCCGCCCCTGACCATAACCCTGTCCCTGGATTCCCCCCAACTCCCGGCGGCTCGCGCCATCAAGGGTGAGGCAGGCATAATGGAAGGTTCCGATTATCGCGGCGTGCCGGTATTGGCGGTCAGCAAAACTATCCCTGGAACTTCCTGGTACATGGTGGCCAAGGTAGATCAGGATGAAGTCTTCGCCGGTCTCCGCCGGGAAGGCAAACTGATCGCCGCCGGCGTCTTCACCCTGGTCCTGCTGGTGGGCATGTCCATGGGTTGGGCCCTCACCGCTCAAAAGAAGGGCCACTATAAAGAGCTTTTCCGCCTGGAAAACGAGCGCCAGGCCCTGCTGGCTCATTTCGAATATCTGGTGAAATATGCCAATGACATCATCCTCCTCATGGACGAGAACCTGAAAATCATCGAAGTCAACGACCGGGCCTGTGAAGCCTATGGCTACAGCCGGGAGGAAATGCTGAACCTGCACGCCGCGGATCTGCGGGATCCCGGGACCTTGGCGGAGATGCCGGAAATGCTCCGGCGGCTGGAACAGGAAAACGGCCTGATATACGAAACCGCCCAGCGCCGCAAGGACGGCACGGTCTTCCCGGTGGAAGTGAGCAACCGCATCATCGCAGAGCCGGGCCGCAAGTATTACCAGGCCTTCATCCGGGACATCAGCGAACGCAAACGGGCGGAAGAGAGCTTACTCAATGAGAAGGCCCTCTCCGATACCATCATCAATAGCTTGCCCGGGGTCTTTTATTGTTTTGACGACCAGGGCCGGTTCCGGCGCTGGAACCGCAATTTCGAGCACGTCACCGGCTACACCGGCGAAGAGTTTGCCAAACTGAGCCCCTTAGACTTATTCGAGGGGGAAGCCAGGACCATCATCGACCAGGCCATCCGGGAGGTTTTTGACCAAGGGCAAAATACGGTCGAAGCCGATTTGCGGTTACATGACGGCAGGAAAGTCCCCTACTTTTTTACCGGCAGACGGATTGACCTGGGGGGTGTCCCCTGTGTGATCGGCATGGGGGTAGATTTCAGCGACCGCAAGCAGGCGGAGGCAGAAATCAAGCTCAATGAGGCCCGGCTGGCTTCTCTGGTGAAGATTGCCCACTACGAATCCGAATTAGTCCAGGACCTGCTGGACTTCGCCCTGGACGAGGCCATTGCCCTGACGGGCAGCACGATCGGCTACATCTATTTCTACGACGATGCGACGCGGCAATTCACGCTCAACACCTGGTCCAAAGGCGTTATGCAGGAATGCACCGTTGCCGAGCCCCAGACGATTTACCAACTGGAAAAGACCGGCATCTGGGGCGAAGCCGTGCGCCAGGCCCGGCCCATCATGGTCAACGATTTCCCGGCTCCCCATCCCTTGAAGAAGGGGTACCACGAAGGTCATACAGAGCTCTATAAATTCCTCACCATTCCGGTTTTCAGCGGCGAGAGGATTGTGGCGGTGGCGGCGGTGGCCAATAAGACGACCGATTATGATCAGGCCGACGTGCGGCAATTGACCTTGATGATGGACGCGGTGTGGAAAATTATGGCGCGCCGGCAGGCGGAGGACGACCTCCGCCTCCTCAACCTGGAATTGGAACAGCGCGTACAGGAGCGCACCGCCCAACTGGAAGCAGCCAACCGGGAGTTGGAAGCCTTCAGTTATTCCGTGTCCCATGATCTCAGGGCGCCCTTGCGCGGCATCGACGGCTGGAGCCTGGCGTTTTTGGAAGATTACGGCGACGGGCTGGACGACCAGGGCCGCAGCTACCTGGACTGGGTGCGGGCCGAAACCCAACGCATGGGGCAGCTCATTGACGATATGCTCAGTCTTTCCCGGGTGAGCCGGGGCGAGATGCGCCGTGAGCCGGTGGACCTCAGCGCTCTGGTTCAGAACATTGCCGGCAAACTGCGGCAAACCGAGCCTGAACGCCAGGTAGAGTTTACCATTCAGCCGGGTTTGGCCGTCACCGGCGACCCCCGGTTACTGGAGATGGCGTTGTTCAATCTGCTGGAAAATGCCTGGAAGTTCACCGGTAAGCAGCCGGCAGCCCGAATTGAGTTCGGCGGGATGGAACAAGATGGTGAGCCCGTCTTCTTTTTCCGGGATAATGGCTCGGGCTTTGATATGGCCTATGCGTCTAATCTATTCGGGGCCTTTCAACGCCTGCACCAAGATTTGGAATTTCCGGGCACCGGCATCGGCCTGGCCACGGTGCAGCGCGTCATTGACCGTCACGGCGGCCGCATCTGGGCGGAAGCGGCTGTGGATCAGGGCGCGACGTTTTACTTTACCCTGTAGGAGGCGTCATGAAGGACAAGATCATCCTGTTGGTGGAGGACAACCCCAGCGACATCGGTCTGACGCAGCGGGCTTTGGAGAAGCACCGCATCACCAACGAACTGGTGGTGGCCGAGAATGGACAGGAAGCGTTGGACTATCTCTTCGGCGCCGGCGCCCATGCCGGCCGGAACGTTACGGACCTGCCCACGGTCGTGTTGCTGGACCTGAAGCTCCCGAAACTGAGCGGCCTGGAGGTCCTGAGGCGCATCCGGGATAATCCCCGGACCAGGCGGCTGCCGGTGGTGATCCTCACCACTTCCAAGGATGAACATGACGTCATGACCAGTTATGATTTGGGGGCTAACAGCTACATCCGCAAGCCGGTGGATTTCCATCAATTTGCCGAAGCCTTGCGGCAACTGGGTATCTATTGGCTGGTGCTGAACGAGCCGCCGCCGCTGCAGTGAGGTTGCCATGAAGACTCAACTCCGGGTTCTGATCGTCGAGGACTCCGAAAGTGATGCGAGGCTCATCGTCCGCCAATTGCAAAGGGCGGGGTTTGGCCTAGAGTATGAGCGGGTGGAAACCGCCGGGGAGATGAAGACTGCCCTGGCGAAGCAGGATTGGGATCTCGTCATCGCCGATTACAATCTGCCCCGCTTCTCGGGTCCGGCGGCCCTGGAGACCCTCAAGGAAAGGGCTCTGGATATTCCGTTTATCGTGGTGTCCGCCACTATCGGGGAGGAAAACGCGGTCGCCATGATGAAGTCCGGGGCGCACGACTATATTATGAAGGATAATCTGGCCCGGCTGGCCCCGGCAGTGGAGCGGGAGCTGCGGGAAGCGGAAGGGCGGCGGGAACGGCGGCAGGGGGAGGCGGCGCTGATTAATAGCGAAACTACTTTGAGGACAGTTCTCAAGGGGTCTCCTTCTGGTATCGGCCTGGTAGTATATAGAGTATTTAAGTGGGTGAATGACGAACTGTTAAATCTGACAGGATATAGCCAAGAAGAGCTCATCGGCCACAACTCCCGAATTTTCTATTTCAGCGACGCAGAGTACAAACGCGTTGGCAGAGTTACATTTGCCCAGATTCAGGAAAATGGCTGGGGGGAAGTGGAGACCCAATGGCGACGTAAAGACGGCACCCCGGTGGAGATTTATGTAAATACCGTAGCCGTGGAGCCAGGCGACCTATCCGCCGGTGTGGTATTCACGGCCATGGATATTACGGCGCGCAAGCGGACGGAAAGCGAACTGAAGTTAAAGGAAAAACTGCTGGATAGCGCCAGTGACTCCATCTTCCTCCATGACCTGGATGGAAATTTCCTCTACATGAATGAGGCGGCCTATATCACCCGGTGGTATAGCCAAGAGGAGTTGCTGAGCCTGGGGGCTTGGGGTTTGGTCACTCCTGAGGCCGCAGTTTACCAGGACGATATCCGTAAAGAATTGTGGGCCAACGGTGAATTGATCTTTGAATCCGAGCACCGGCGCAAGGACGGCTCGGTCATACCGGTGGAGATTTTCGCCCGGGTGTTGGCGGTGGAGGGCCGGGAGTTGATCCTCAGCGTGGCCCGGGATATTACTGAGCGCCACAAGGCCGAGGAGGCCTTGAGGCAAAGCCGGGAGACCTTGAGGGTGCTCCTGGACGCCACCCCGGCTGGGGTAATGCTCCTGGACCCCCGGCATATCGTACTGGCTGCCAACCGAGTGGCAGCCGAACGACTGGGAAAGACCGTCACGGACCTGGTGGGCACGGACACATTCGATTATTTGCCGCCCGAATTGGCTCGAAGCCGCAAGGACCGTTTGGAAGAAATTAAGCGTTCCGGCAACCCCGCCATTTTTGAAGACAGCCGAGGCGGCCTCTTTTTTGATAATTATGTCCATCCGATTTTATCGCCCACCGGCGGGGTGGCTGGCCTGGCCGTCTTATCGGTGGACATTACCGACCGCAAGCGGGCGGAGGAAACGCTGCTCCTGGATGAGGCCCGTCTCGAGGCCCTGGTAAATCTCAGCCAGATGTCTGGGGCTTCCCTGCGGGGGCTGGCTAATTTCGCCTTGGAAGAGGGGGTGCGTCTCACCAAGAGTAAAATCGGCTACCTGGCCTTCATGAATGAAGATGAGACGGTACTCACCATGTACGCCTGGTCCCGGCATGCCATGGATCAATGCGCCATTTACGACAAGCCCATTGAATATCCGTTAGAAACCACCGGCCAATGGGGCGAAGCCGTGCGCCAGCGCCGGCCCGTCATCATCAACGACTTTGCTGCTCCCCGTCCCGACAAGAAAGGCTACCCTTCGGGGCATTTGGAGGTGCTGCGGCACATGAACCTGCCGGTGTTCGACGGCCAGCGCATCGTGGCGGTGGCCGGGGTGGGCAACAAGGAAGAGCCTTACAATGCCTCCGATGTGCGTCAGTTGACCCTCCTGATGGACGGCATGTGGAATCTGGTCCAGAGAAGCCAGGCGGAAACTGCCTTAAAGGAGAGCTTGAGCCAATTACATCGCACTCTGGACAGTACGGCCATGGCCCTGGCCACGACGGTGGAAATGAGAGACCCGTACACGGCCGGGCACCAGAAGCGAGTAGCCCTCCTGGTCTGCGCCATTGGGCAAGAAATGGGGTTTTCAGCCGATCAGCTTGAAGGTATGCGAGTCATGGGGATGCTGCATGATATCGGCAAGATCGCCGTGCCGGCGGAGATCCTCAGCCGGCCGGGGAAAATCAGTGAGACGGAGTTTAATATTATCAAAGTCCACTCTCAGGTGGGATATGACATCACCAAAGACATAGAATTCCCCTGGCCGGTGGCTCAAGGTATACCCCAACACCACGAGCGCCTGGACGGCTCGGGCTATCCCCATGGTCTAAAGGGCGATGAGATTATCCTGGAAGGCAAAATACTGGCTGTGGCCGACGTGGTGGAGGCCATGTCTTCCCACCGGCCGTACCGGCCGACCTTGGGGATCGACAAGGCTCTGGAGGAAATCACCCGGAATAAGGGCATCCGGTATGATTCTGAGGTGGTGGATGTATGCGTGAGATTATTTACTGGGACAGGATTTCAATTTGATTGAGAATTCTCAGGCGTACTATGGAGTTCAAAATCCGGCTCAGAAATAAAGTGTGCGTCAACTTCCGGTCTTTGAAAACTTCCCCGAAATCAGAGCTGGTTTGGGGACTTGGGCCTGCGGCCTGATGGTGGCCGCGGCCGCCATCGGCGTGCACAGCAGCAGCAACAGCCAAATTAAAGCACAGTTCCGCCCCTAATCTGCGTCCAGGGCTCGCCAGCCGAAGCTTTTCAGGTAGGCCTGGAGCTTTTCCCGCTTTTCTTGGAACTTCTCTTCCCATAACGGCGGACAATCCTCCAGGCGAATCTCCCCTTCCCTGAGGGCCGCGGCGTAGGCCATGCACGCGGCATAGCCGCAGGCCTTGCAATTGGTCATGGGCAGCAGCTTCAAAATCTCTATGACCTTGAGCCCGGCCTGGCTCACGTAGCGCGGGGTGAGTGCTTCCCGGCCGGCATAGATGTCGTTGATCTGGCCCTGAATCCAGACGAGCAGGGCCTTTGCCTCTGCCATGTCCCGGGCGCCCCGAATGGCGATTTTTTGGGGCTGCAGGGTGATCCATTTGCCGTCCGCCATTTTGAGCAGGAGCACCTGATTGGCTTGATCATAGTCCCAGCCGCCTAACTCGGCATTCACATAGGGAAAGGCCGGCGAGATATCGGCCGTGAACGTAGCGATGCCGTGCAGAACTTCCTTGCTGGCGTCCATTTTAGGGCGAAAGATGTCGAAGTTGTCAATCTGGTCCAATAACATGGTGATGGCTCCTCCGGCCGAGACGTCCAATAAGTTCCCCCCAGGAAAAAGATCGTCAACAGCCACCGCTTACCGGGCCCCGGCTTTCTGGCGCAGCAGCGGGATCACTTGAGCCCGCATGGCGTCCCGCACCTGCCGGAAGGCGGCCATGACTTCCTCTTCCGTGCCCGTAGCCCGGGCCGGGTCCGGAAAGCCGAGGTGCATGACTTCGGTTTCCCCGGGAAAGATGGGACACTGTTGCTGGGCCTGGTCGCAGACCGTGATCACCAGGTCGAAGACTTCCCCGGCCAGATCACCCACCGACTTGGATCGATGCTGGCGGATATCAATGCCCAGTTCCGCCATGACCTGAACCGCCCGGGGGTTGACCCGGCTGGGCCGCACCCCCGCGGACCAGGCCTTAACCTCCCCGGCCAGATCGTGGTTCACCAATCCTTCGGCCATCTGGCTGCGGCAGGCGTTTTCGGTGCAGAGAAACAAGACTTTCAGCATGAGGTGCGACCCTTATCTTCGTCAGCCGATCAGTTTTTTGATTTCATCGACGCTGGGCACCTGGCCCACCACCTTGACCTCACCGTCCACCACCAGAGCCGGGGTCGTAAAGATGCCGAAGGCCATGATCTTGCTCAGTTCGCTCACCTTCTCCACCTCATAATCCCCGCCCAGAGCTTTGGCCGCCTCTGCGGTGCGCTTGGCCAACTCGGTGCATTTGGGGCAACCCGGGCCCAAGACCTGTACTTTTTTCATAGTAGTTCCTCTCCTTTTCTTCATAAGGCGCCTGCCAAAAACCACAATCTGCATGTCGGGGCGCCACCTCTGGGTGCGTTTTGGTTGAGGGCGGACACGCAGGTCCGCCCCTACGTAACATATGCGCTTGACTACGAATTGGTATCAAGTGATTCAGCCGCCGAATTGAGCCAGCCTGGCAGCGACGTCCTCTTTGGCCACCTCACCCACGGCCATCCAGAGCATGTGGTGCTGGGCGTCCAGGAAGACCAGGGCCGGCAGCTGGATGAGGCGGTACTCGCCGATATAGGGCACCGCGGCCTGCCGGTCGGTGTCGTAATCTATGCGCTTCAGCAACGCCTGCCGCGGCCCGGTAAAAGTCCGGTTCACCAGGGCGTCGGCATCGTGGAAGCTCTTGGCGCTGCAGCCGCAGGCCTTGCTCTTGGTGATATAGACCACCTGACTCACCTTGGTTGTTTCGGCGTGGATCAGGACCGCGGCGCCCAGGATCGCCGCGACCATGATAATGATAATACCGATTTTGCCTCTCGTCATGTCACCTCTCCGGTTATTTTTTCGCCCCTGATGCCTACGGGCAGAAGATCATCAATTTCTCCAGCCCTCATTAACCCTTGACCGCGCGCACCGTGACGCTGATTATTTGCCCTTGCAACCGCGCGTCCATTCCCGGGGCCTCGTAGGGAGACTCGGAAACCACGCTTACCGCAGCGAAACCGGCGTTTTGGATGGTTTCCAGGTAATCCGCTTTGGGCATCGCCCCGGCCAGGCAATCGGCCCAGGCCGCGGCGCTGGCCCGCACGTCCGGCGGCAGTAGGCCTGCGGTCACCAGGTCGGCAATGAGTATCCTGCCGCCCGGCTTTAAGACGCGATGAATCTCTGTGAAACTCGCCACCTTGTCCGGGGTCAGGTTGATGACGCAATTGCTGATAACGACGTCTACCGTTTCGGAATCCACCGGGAGATGCTCGATGTACCCCAGGCGGAATTCCACGTTGTCATAGCCGTGCTCTCGGGCCAGGAGGCTGCCCTTGGCCACCATGTCCTCGGTCATGTCCACGCCGATCACCCGGCCGCGGTGCCCCACCTTTTCGGCCGCCAGGAAGGCGTCGATGCCGGCGCCGGCGCCCAGGTCCAGGACCGTTTCGCCTTCTTTAAGGTCCGCCAGGGCCGTGGGGTTGCCGCACCCCACCCCCAAAATGGCTAATTCGGGCACCAACTGCAAATCTTCGGCGGTATAGCCCACGGCCAGACACTGGTCGGTTACGGTGGGCCCACAGGTGGGGCAACAGAACGTCTGCTCCCCCCGGGCGATTTTCCCATAGCGCTCTTTGATGACATCTTGTAGTTTCTCATTTTTCATGCTCTTACGCCTCCCATCTCCGCGTTACATGATGGCGTTGAAGATGAAGCCCACGATGGTAATCCCCACGGTGACCACGCCGACGAACACCACAATCAGCTTGGGCTTCAAGACTTTCCGGAGAATGACGGTTTCCGGGAAGGAAATGGCGATAATGGACATCATAAAGGCCAGTACCGTGCCCAGGGCAGCGCCCTTTTCCAGCAAGGCCTGAACCACCGGGATGATGCCGGCGGCGTTGGAATAGAGCGGCGCCCCGAGAATGACCGCCGCCGGCACCGACCACCAGGCCTGTTTACCCATGAGGGCGGCCAAAAAGTTCTCAGGAACGTAGCCGTGAATGGCGGCGCCGGCGCCGATCCCCAAAAGGATATAGATCCAGACCCGCCCCACAATATCCCTCACCTGGTGCAGGCCGTAATCGATCCGGCTCATCCAGCCGATCTTTTGCAGCAGAGCCGGCGTCTGCCCCATGCGGATCTCATAGACCCAGTCTTCCACCTGGTTCTCCATATTCAGACGCCCGATAATCATGCCGGTAACTATGGCGATGAGCAAGCCCATGGACATATAGATCAGGGCGATGCGCCAGCCGAAGAGGCCGAAAAGCAGCACCAGGGCGATCTCGTTCACCATGGGGGCCGAGATCAAGAAGGCGAAGGTGACGCCGATGGGAATGCCCGCTTCGACGAAACCGATAAAGAGCGGCACCGCCGAACAGGAGCAGAAGGGTGTCACCACCCCTAAGAGCGCTGCCAGCACGTCGCCTAAAATCTCCCGTTTGCCAGCCAAAATGGTCCGGGTCCGCTCGGGGGTGAAAAAGGAGCGCAGCACGCCGACGCCCCAGATCACCAGGATCAACAGCATGAACACCTTGGGGATATCCAGAAAGAAAAAGGAGACGGCGTCGCCCAGGTGGGTGCCCGGAGCAATCCGGAAGACATCATAAGTGATCCAGTGGGAGAAGGGCACCAGCCGGCTATAAATCGGATACCAGACTATGAGCGCCAGGCCCAGGAAGATCAGCTTGAGGATTTGCCGGGCCGACAACTCGGCGATGGCCGCTTTCATCGTGGCAATAAACTTGATAGGTGGTGCGGTCACATCGGTGGCGATTTTGGCCGCCACTGCCTGCTCCGGCGAAGGTTCGTTAGGCATGAGTCAGCATCCTTTAGAGGCAAAATGGCCCTGGTCGAGCTTCAAAATCACCAGGAGCGCATTCCTTGATAGAAAATATAGGCCCCGACCAGGAAGATTAAAAACCCGGCTACCCGTTGCATGATGGTGCCGAACTTGGCCCCTTTGGACTGCAGGAAATTTTCGATCACCCCGGTAAAGGTGCCGGCCAGGATGATCAGGGTGCCCTGGCCCAGGGCGTAGGCAAAGAGCAGGGTGCTGCCGTAAGCCACCTCGCCCTTGACCGCGGCCAGGGTCAGAATTACCGCCAACACCGGCGAGGCGCAGGGCGAGAGTACCAGGCCGAAGAGCGCCCCTAAAATCAAGGCGCCGATCAAGCCGGTGCGCTGCGGCAAGAATTTCTGCGAGGCCCCGCCCAGCTTGAGATGAATCATACCGGACAACTGCAGGCCCATGACCATGAGGATGAGCGCCACCACAAAGTACCAGTAAACCCCCACCTGGCCGAACATGGTGCCCATCATGGCGGCCATGGCTCCCAGGATCGACATCACCAGGGCCAGGCCCAGCACAAAGGTAACCGAATAGAAGAAAGCCTGCTGCTTACGCCCCTCGGCATAGCCGCCGACGAAGCCGATGACCAGGGGGATGCTGGCCAGGATACAGGGACTGGCAGTGGCAATCACCCCGCCCACATACGCGGCGCCGTATCCCAGGATGGGACGGGTCTGCATGACCTGCCCCAAGGTTTCACTCCATGCCATGATTGGTCTCCTGGCCTAGCGGATAAACTTCAGATCCTTGAGTTTCTTGAGAACGTCTTCTTTACTTAAAGCCCCGATATGCCGGTCCACCTCTTTGCCGGAGGCATCCAAAAAGACCTGGGTGGGGATGAGCATGATCTTGTATTGCTCAAACAGGGGCTTTTCCTTGTCCACGTAGACCATGCGGAATTCCACCTGGTCGCTGTGGCTCTTGGTCAGTTCAGCCATGACCTTGGCCATCTCCTTGCAGGAGAAACAGTAACCGGCGCCGAATTCATAGAGCGCCGGCTTACCGGTGGCCGGAGCCGCACCCTGCGCCTGGGTCGGCAGGGCTTGCCCGACCACCAGAAATCCCATTGCCAGACAAACCAACCCGACCACTGCGTGACGCCAAAATTTCATAGGTTTCCTCCTTATTGCGTTATTAGGGTCAGACGCACTGCCTTAATATTCGTATATCCGGTTTCTAAAGTTGTAAACCGTGGCCGGGGGAAAAACGGCGCCCCTGGGTAGATTTTTTGACCTGGAACCCAAAAACTTCTTCTCAACCATACCCCCGCAATTAACGCGATACGGGTGGGATCAAGAGCACCGGGCAGGTCGCCAGCCGGGAAACATTATGGGCCACGCTGCCCAGGAAAATCTCCTTGATGAAGCCTTTCCCCTGGGTGCCCATGACGATTAACGAGATGTCCTGGGATTCCAGGACCCGGAGAATGGCGGTCAGGGGATGCCCCGGATCAAAACGGTCGTTGACCGAGGGAACTCCGGCCTCCAGGAGGCGCTGCTTCCACTGCGCCAGCAGGTCCCGGGCCGCGCCCTCGGCAATCTCCTGGTAACCCGGAGGATAGACGTCTTCTCCCCCCGGCACGTCCAGGGTGTTGAGCACCGTGACCTGGGATAGTCCTTTGGCCCCCAGGCGCTCCACGTACTCCAGGGCCCGGCGAGAGATGGCCGAAAAGTCCGTGGGCAGGAGCACGTGCCCGAGCAGCCTGGCGCTGGAGATTTGACATGAACCCGGCAGGCCCGGCTTTTGTAATTTTACCTTGATCAGCAATACGGGGTAGCGGGCATTATGCAGCACTGCACAGGTGAAGCATCCCAGCACCCCTTCCCGCCAGAGCGATTGGCCGTGGGAGCCCACCACGATGAGGTCGGCGCCATAGCGGCAGGCGATATCGTTCAAAGAATCGGCCGGCAGGCCCATGGGGATCTCCACGGTCACGTGCAGCCCCTGAGCCTCCAATTCTTGCTGCTGCGCCTCCAATTTAGGCCGGGCGGTGGACTGGAGGATACCTTCCATGCCCGCCATGAACTTGACGCTGATCACATGCGTCAAAATGACCTGTTTACACCCCAGGGCCTTTAATTCTCCGGCGCAGGCCACGATTTCATTCCAGGCGGGCGACAGGTCGGTGGCCAGGACAATCTTTTCAAACAAGGCGTAACCTCCGGTGGTGATGCGGCAATAATCCTGTAGAGACAGCTACTCGTCCCGGGGCGGATGATTTGCCTGGTCGCACGCGGGACAGACATACAGGTCCTGATCCCCGCGGCGCCCCTTCAGGAGAGTGGCGTCAGGCGTCTCGAGGCCGCAAGCTGCACAGCATACGGGAGTGAAATATTTCTGCCTGAACCGTAAGGCCACCCCCACCAGACTGATGAGCACCGGGACCTCTACCAGGGGACCGATGACCGCGGCGAAGGCCTCCCCGGATTGAATCCCGAAGACGGCCACAGCCACCGCGATGGCCAGTTCAAAGTTGTTGCTGGCGGCGGTAAAGGACAGGGTGGCGGAAATGCGATAGCCGGCCCCGGCCTTGGCCGACATGTAAAACGTCACAAAGAACATGATGAAGAAATAGATGGTCAGCGGTATGGCGATGCGCACCACGTCCAGGGGGAGGGCCACGATATACTCGCCCTTCAGGGAGAACATTACGGCGATGGTGAACAGCAGAGCGCTAAGGGTGATGGGGCTGATTTTGGGCATGAATTTTTCCTCATACCATGTAAGCCCCTTGCGTTGGACCAGGAAAAAGCGGGTGAACATGCCGCCGAAGAAGGGGATGCCCAGGTAGATCAAGACGCTTTCCGCCACCTGGAGGATGGTGACCTTGACTTCCAGGCCCGCGGCGACCCCCAGCCAGGCGGGCAGCACCGTGACAAAGATATAGGCGTAGACCGAGAAAAACAACATTTGGAAAATGGAGTTGAAGGCCACCAGCCCGGCGCAGTATTCCGTGTCGCCCTGGGCCAGGTCGTTCCAAACGATGACCATGGCGATGCAGCGGGCCAAACCGATGATGATCAGGCCCACCATGTATTCCGGGTAGCCGCTGAGAAAGGCGATGGCTAACAGAAACATGAGGATGGGGCCGATGACCCAGTTCTGGATGAGCGACAGGGAGAGGACCTTGAAGTTCTTGAAGACCTGGGGCAGTTCTTCGTAACGCACCTTAGCCAACGGCGGGTACATCATCAAAATGAGGCCGATGGCGATGGGAATGTTGGTGGTGCCCACCTGGAAGACGGTCAACAAATGGGTAAAGCCGGGCAGGAAATACCCGAGGCCAACGCCGGCCGCCATGGTCAAGAAAATCCACAGGGTCAGGAAGCGCTCCACAAATCCCAGACGTTTGGCAAGCGTGGCGGCCATCAGTGCACCGATCTCTCTGATATCCGCATAACCGTTTTATGAAGTATCATAAGCAAAACAAATTTTGTTTCAGTAAGTCTCTGATGGGGAAATGAAGCATTGCGCCTCGGCTCTCATAATATTACTTTATAACCGGATAAACGGATAAATCAAGACATGAAATAAGAAATAAAGACCGGGAAAATAAGCTCAGGAGCACTGACACGCCTCGGCGCCATCCCGGCTCTGCCCCTTGGTTGCCAGCCAGTGCTCCAAGCGGTCTCGCAGGGCTTGAGCCTCCGGGAGGGAACTGAGAATTTCCCCCAGCAACTTGAGCTGTTTGTCCTCCGGGCTGCCGGGGGCGACGCTGAGGCGGTAATTCATCCACACCCCGGCCCGGCGGTCCGTGACCCAGCCCAGATGGAAGAGATAGCGCAGGTGCCGGGACGCCTTGGACTGGGTGATACCCAGGACCCCCATGATATCGCAGACGCAGAGTTCGTCTCGATTCATCAGCAGCCAAAACATCTTCAGGCGGGTCTCATCAGCCAGGGATTTAAAGAGCTGGGCTTCCTTTTTCATAGCTTATCTAATAACCGGATAACCGGATGTTGTCAAATAAAAAAAGCACGGGATGGTGACAGCACCGCGACATTAAGATCTTTATTTACTTAGCTCTTGACTTTATAGTATAGTATAGTTAATTAATATATACCATGATGGTATGTTGTATAGGCTCGCCGGCAGGAGAAAAAGATGCCGTTCTTAGCCACTTCTCAGGCCCTTGCATCTCCTGGAGCCCCAAGATGAAACTTTCCACCCGCAGCCGCTACGGCACGCGCCTCATGCTGGAGTTGGCCCGACATTATCCTCACGGGCCGCTGCATCTGAACACGATTGCCCTGCAGCAGGGGATTTCAGTGAAATACCTGGAGCAGATTATCATTCCCCTGAAAAAAGCCGATTATATCAAGAGCGTGCGCGGCCCCAAGGGCGGTCATGTCCTGGCGCGGCCACCCGCCAACATCAGCATCGGGGAAATTGTGGCCTTGCTGGAAGAAGGCGCCAGCCTGGCAGAGTGTTCCGACAACCCCAATATCTGCGAGCGGGCCTCCACTTGCCAGACGCGTTCTATCTGGCAGGAGGCGGCCCAGGCCATGTTTGACAAATTGAACTCCATTACCCTGGCCGATCTGTTGAAAACTGGCCAACCCGAGCCGGCGGCTCGAGACGTCTGATAGGGGCAGGAAAACGGTGAGAGTCCAAGCCAACCGCCCGGAGGAGGTGAAGTTTCAGGCCTTCGGCTGCGTAGGCTCGGGGCCGGGATCCGGGGTGGCCTGCCCCCCAATAAGCCGCACTGCTCCAATCTGGGGCCGGAAGCCTTGAGCCTGACCATCAATAATTATCAGGAGAAAAGCCATACATCGCCTAAGCATGATGGCGGATAACCAAAACCGGTTTCAATCCGGCCAACCGCGCAGGCATAATTTGTACCCTATCAATTAAAGTTTGTCTTTGGTTTCCAAAGGTATATTTCCAACGGTATATTTTAAGGATATTTAGGTTAAGAAGTTGAAAAAGAAGCCAGAGGCATTAAGGTAATAGATAACGAAAAATCCTCAAGGGGGCATGCTGTGCTTAATTGTTAGTTTAATCAAATACCTACTCCATATTTCTTGCTTCATCTGACAGGAGGCGGCATGAATGGCTACAGGGTGGTGAGATTTCTGGTGGCGGGTCTGATGCTGGTGGTCATAAGCGCCTGCGGCGAGACCCCCATCGACGTGAAGGCCCTCAAATCCCAACCCAAGAAGTACGTAGGCTCCGATACCTGCAAAATGTGCCACCTGGAGCACTACGACTCCTGGAAGATGACCCTGCACAGCCGGATGATGCAAGATGCCCAGAAAAACCGGGACGTCATAGTTACCGAGCTCGACCCGGCGCACATCCGGGCGGACCTGGAAAAGATCAAAGGCAAGCTCAAGATCCCGGTGGACAAGTTTTATATTCCCAAGGTGGAGGACGTCAAATACACCGTCGGCAGCCAGTGGAAACAGCGGTACCTGGTGGAAAAGGATGGAAATCTCGTCTTTGCGCCTATTCAATACAACCTGGAATCCCACCGCTGGGTGAATTACAACGAAGACAAGTGGGAGAAAAAGCTCTGGTTCAATGACTGCGGCGGCTGCCATGCCACCGGGGTCGATTTGGAGAAAAAGACTTTTGTGGAGCCCGGCGTGGCCTGCGAGGCCTGTCACGGCAAGGGTTCCTGGCACGCGGCCCTACCCAAGACCGAGGTCTTCGAGAAACGGGCCACCATCGTCAATCCGGCCAAGCTCACCATGGGGGTGGCGGTGCAGATCTGCGGCTCCTGCCACAACCGGGGCAAGGCTACCAAACACAAAACCGCCGAATGGGCCGTGGGCTACGAGCCGGGTAAGGCCCTGGAGGCCTATTTCAAGTCCACTTCTTTTGGCGCCGGTGACGTCAAGCACCTGTACGCCAACGAGTTCTCCATGGGCCACCACCAGCAGTATATTGACTGGTCCCTATCCATACACGCCAAAGAAGGGGTGACCTGCACTTCCTGCCACTACGTTCACCAGATCGGCGTGCCGCCCACCCGGTCCCAGACGTTGAGCGCCGGCTCCAAGCAATGCCTCACCTGCCACGTGCAGATTAACAACAATCAGGCCCACTCCATCCATTCTTTTGCCAACTGCATCGGCTGCCACATGCCCAAAATTGCTACCAGCGCTGAATCAGGGGATATTCACAGCCACGTGTTCGTGCCCCTGCTTCCCAGAGATACCCTGGCCAACCCGGTGATCCCCAATTCCTGCGAGACGTGCCATAAGCACAAGGGCCAGGATCTGAAGAAACTGCAGGCCGCCTTCGACGCCCTGACGGTGCTGCCTAAGCCCGTGGGCTCCCCGGTGAAAGTGGAAATGCCCCCGGCGGCCCCCAAACCTGCGCCTAAAAAGGTAGAGGCCCCCAAACCGGCCCCTGAGGCTCCCAAAGCGGCGGCTCCGGCGCCGGCAACCGTGGCCCCCGAGCACCCTAAGACGGCTCCTAAAGAAGGCGAGAAGAAATAAGGAGACGGCTATGCACCTCCAGAGGCTGCTACCGAAAGCCGTTCTCAAGGCAACCTTGGGACTGCTGGGAGTCTTGATACTGTGGCCCTCAGCAGTCTCAGCCCAGGAAGAGGTGACCTCGTCCATCCGCCGGTACAAGGATAAGGAACTCAGCACCGGCTACTACGAGGAATTCGAGGTCAAACCCCGGCGCCAGCGCCCCTTTGTGGGAGTGCCGGAAGTGCAGCGGCGATACTCGCGCGTTTCCCCCTACCGGCCCCGGGCGGCGGTTGAGCCCGGTGTCCGCTCCCGCCTTGAAGACTCCCATGCCGGCATCCAATTCTACGAACAGCGGCGCTGCGAGGAATGCCACGTCAACGAGGCCGGTCACAGCCACACCACCAGGGGCAACCTTAGTTGCCGCCAGTGCCATGGCGGGGAACCCATCGCCGGCATTAATTATTATTATTCCCCCATGAACCCCATACGGCGTCATGCCTACGTCTGCGCCAAGTGCCATGAGGGGGCCAATGTCTCTTTTGCCACCTTTAAGGTCCACGAGCCCAAGGCCAGCGACCCCGCCACCCGAAAGACCTTTGCGTCCCTGTATTACACCAACTGGTTCATGTACCTCCTCATCGTGGGCACCCTGGGCTTCTTCGGCCTTCATACCTTGATCTGGATGGGCAAGGAATCATACCACGCCATCAAAGAAAAAATGGCGCCGGAACCCGAGGCCAAGAAGGAAACGGCAGCAGAGCCCATCGAGGCGCAGGAGCCGCAACCCGAGACCGGGCCGGACCAGAAAGAGGAGCCCGAGAGGGGGCAGAAAGATGAATGACCAGGTCAGAATAGTCCGGTTTAACGTCTTTGACCGCCTCTTTCATGTCTTTATCATGGTGACCTTCCTGGTCCAGGCGGTCACCGGCATGGGGCGCCTGTTGTATACCACGAACTGGGGCAAAGGCGTTGTCGGCCTGTTCGGCGGCTATAGCGGCGCCACCAGGGTCCACAATACCGTGGGCATCCTGATGATCATTGGTTTTTTGATCCATATCGCCTATATCCTGGCCAAGGTGGAATGGAAGACCTGGCACAAGAGCCTGTTTGATGCGGATTCCCTGGTGCCGCGGCCGGCGGACGTGGTCCACCTGGGACAGAAGATCCGCTGGTTTTTCGGTATGGGGCCGCCGCCGGCCTTCGACCGCTGGACTTATTGGGAAAAGTTCGATTATTGGGCGGTCTTTTGGGGCCTGCCGCTCCTGGCCATAACCGGCTTGCCGCTGATGTATCCGCTGTGGGCCAGCCGCATCATGCCGGGATGGGTGCTCAACGTCTTTGTCCTGCTCCACCGGGCCGAGGCCCTGCTGGCCATGCTGTATATCTTTATCGTTCATTTTACCATCGGCCATCTGCGCCGGGGCATGTTTCCCATGAATGAGTGCATGTTCGCCGGCAGCGTCGAGTTGGAAAAGGAGCAGGAGGAAAAACCCCTGTGGATCGCCCGGCTACAGGAGAGTGGGCGACTGGAAGAAGTCGTGGTCCCGGGGCCGCCGCG
>Ga0351916_1038_pt1 | contig 48055 bp, 28 predicted proteins | sample TotcelHT113001N3_FD_206868 | JGI IMG/M metagenome (GOLD analysis project Ga0351916, IMG submission 206868) | Enriched cells from coal bed in the Powder River Basin, Montana, United States - Total cells T11 rep1 HSBNCT.T11.300.1.N3 ... | reverse complement strand
CTACGGTCTTCGCCCTCGCCGGCATGGTGGGGTACATGGACTACGAGTATTCCGGGCTGTGCGCGGTGTTCTTCGGCACCGTGGGTGCAGTACCAGCCGCCATGATCGGGGTGGTTTTAGGAATGGCCGAGGGACCGGATGCGAAGACTGTCCGGATGCTGGTGGCCACGGTTTTCGGTGGGCTGTGCTCCGGCGTTGTCTACTCGTTCATCGTCGTCCCACTGGCCACGGTTCCAGCCGTCGTGGTGTTCTGGACTGGGGGGGGTGCCGTTTGTCTCGGGATGTGCTGCCGGTGCCGTGGGTGGGCTGATGGGGCTGCAGGCTCGGCGGGCGAGTGGATTGAATTCGGAGTTGACATCAGGCAGGGGGGGGTAGCCATGCGTCTTCTCGACGCCATGCTACCGTTACCGCGCGGGACCGTCGAGGGCGCCGGCGCGTTCATTCGGCAAAGCGGAGTGCGTCGCCGCGGCGGATCAGGCCGCCTTGCACCACCGCTGCGTACACGCCGACGTGCGCTCGGTTCTGCTGAGCTGCCGTGCGGAGAATCTGCGGATCCGCCGGCAAATCGGCTTGAGCCAAGGTGGTCATCACGCACCGTGGACAGGGGCCGGTGATCCGCAACCGGACGTCGTCGCCAATGGCAATGATGCGATCGATCCAGCCGTTCTCGACGTAACCGGGTTCCGGATCGTCGAGTTGAATCACCAGGTTCGGCCGGAAGCGGCGGACTTCGAAACGGCCTTGCGGATGAGCTTTTTGCAGCGCGTCCAGCGTGGCCGTCGACAACAGGTGAACCGCAGCCAGATCGAAAAACGTCCCCGCCGGCATCGCCTCGTCGGTGACCGTGTCCCGATGATCCAACTCTTCCATATCGGGCCAGTATTCCTCGAGTTGCGCCCGCTTGGGAGCCGCCGACTGCAACGTCACCGCATGCCCCAGGCAGCGGGACAGGATTTCGTCGGCGTCGTTCTGGTGGCTGGTGACCATCGTCCCGTCAGGCAGCGTGATCCGCACCGGGGGAATTGCTCCCTCCGCTTCCGGCGGATCGAGATAGCCGGCTCGAAACTCGAACATCCGCGGCCATTTGCGTGGATTCTTGGCGCTGACCACTTTCCCGTCCTCGGCACTGACCAAGGCGAAAGCGCGATCGCCCAGCAGGCCCTGCGGCGTAAACCAGGCAGAGTTTAACTCTTCGCCCTGCATCGATTTCACAGGGTATCTCAACAGCGAGACGACGGCGCCCAGCGCCCCTTGCGTTTTCGTAGACATCGGCCGATCTCCTTATTTGGTTCTGCGTGCGCGGTAACGCACATTGGATCAGCATATCCGTTGTCGCGGCGAGAAAACAACAGGGCGAGACTTATTCCGGGGCGGCATGGCTGCGGTGGGCCAGTTCCCAAATCCTGTCGGCCACGCATCCTAAATCGTTTCGCGGCCAGACGGGAAGGCCGATCTGCGGCCGATCATCACTGACGATCGCCGCGATATCCGGCCGCTCGCTCGCGAGACACGATGAACCGTCCGCCGCCCGCCAGACCTCGACTTTGATGCCCGAGGCGTCGATATCGCCTTCGACCAGCACGATCCGGCAATCGGCGAACAGCGGCTCCATGCGCTGGTAATCGCAAGCTCCATCCCGGCTCCAAAAGACCCCCACCGAGTCGCCGGTGATGATCGCAGCAGGCTGGCTGCCTGCCGCGCGATGGCGATGGGAGTCTTTGCCCGGCGTATCCAATTGATGCACGTGCCGCGAGTGTTTGATCGTGCCCACCTGGATACCGCGGCGGCAGTACTCCCGAACCAGCTCGACGACCAACGTCGTCTTGCCGTGATTCTTTCGCCCGACGATGTGAATACGATTCATGCGAGGATTCGCTTTACTCGATCTTGAGCGTATAGGATAACATGCCGATCGCTTGCCCCGGCTTGGCTTGCTTGTAGTTGTCGTGGCACATGACGCATTTTTCGAGCACGACCGGCAACGCCGTTGCGGCGCGCAAGTAACGGCCGTCGTCGCGTTTCTCAACGCGATCGAAATAGGCGTTCCCGGCTTTCATTTGCCCGACCGCCTCTTTCTCGAACTCGTCCTTGGCGACATTCTCGTCGTTGTAGGGTTCGCCCGAGACGTCCAGCAGCTTGACTTCGTGCCAGTTCTTTTCCTTGACCGCCGTGAACAAGGCGATCGCAGCCGAGCCGGCCGGGAAGTCGTTTTCATCGTTGACGTACTTGTCCGTGATCAAGACCACCGCGGACTTGTAGACATCGTCCAACATCCGCACCATCTTGCGCGTTCTTTCCAGAGCCCGGTCGGCCCGTTTCGCGCCGCCTTCGCTCGGCCCTTCGGCTGCCAGGCCGAACACCCCGGCGATCGCTCCGACCATGACGGCAACCAACATCCACGATACTTTTTGCATTTTCATGATACGACCTCGCTGCGATTTCAGAAACCAACGGAACCAGAACCGCCTGGCGGCGGCACGACGAATCCCAGGGGAACGCTTCCACCGGGTAAACGGTTGTCTTGTTCGCGATTGCGTTGCCTGACGGGGTGACATTCAGCCGAGGAATCCCATGCCAGCCACTCGAAGGCGAGTGTCTGGCCCGCGGACAACGGCTGATCTCCGGGGGGCACCTCCAGGTAACAATTGGCTTGACTCGTACCAAAAAGATCGGCGGAACTGCATCCTGGTAACGGCTGCAAGCTCCACTCTCGCTCGGCATCGCCAGCGCGTTCCGCGCGGCCCAGCAGGAACCACGTCCGCGAGCCGCCCGGCCGGACGGGTTCGAGCAAGCGGCCCATCCGCCGCTCCGGAGCGTCCACGCGCTGCCCGCACCATCGCCGAATCGCGGCGGACACATAGCGGTGAAAACAGAGATGAGCCGCCAACGGATTCCCCGGCAATCCGAAGAAAAGCTGCCGTCCCCGTCGTGCAAACAACAGCGGCTTGCCGGGCTTCTGCGAGACTTTGTGAAACAACCGCTCGGCGCCGATCTGCCGAAAGCTCTCCGGCACCAGGTCGTATCGTCCCATCGACACGCCGCCCGTCAGTACGACGAGATCGCAGTCCTGCATCGCTTCGAGCGCCGCGACAATCGCCCCGATATCGTCGCCGGCGTGAAGCATTCGAGCCGGAACCAGCCCGCCGGCGATCGCCATGGCGGCCAGCATGGGGCCGTTGGAATCACGAATCTGGACCGATCCGGGCAACTGGCCGCTGCCGATCAACTCGCCGCCTGTCGTCAGGATTCCGAGCGTGGGGGCCGGTACGATGCGCACCTCGCGCAGCCCCACCGAGGCCAGAACTCCGACGGCCAAGGGCGTGATCCTATCACCAGCCCGGAGCACGACCGAGCCCCCGCGGCATTCTGAGCCGCGCAGCGCCATGTGCTGTTGGAAACGGAGCTCCCCGAGGAACCTGGCGGATTGGCCTTCACGGACCACATGTTCCTTGGGGACGACCGCTTCCGTCCCCTCGGGACAAGCGGCTCCCGTCATGATTTCGATACAAGTGCCCGGCATCAGACGCGCCGAAGCCGTTTGCCCAGCCACCAGTTGCCCCGCGATTTCGACCGCCGGTTCGCTGCCGGCATCCGCAAGGCGGACGGCATACCCGTCCATCATCGCCCGATCAAACGGAGGATAGTCGCGGTCGGCCCGCACGTCTTCCGCCAGACGAAGCCCAACGGCGTCCAGCAGCGGGACCGGTCGCGGCGCGGCAGGTTGCGCCGTTTGCAGCACCATTCGCAGGGCTTCGTCGGGCGGAATCAGGGTCGATGACATCTTCATGGTTTGCGGTGCATGGGTTTCGAGGGCAGAGTCGCTCGCCGAGGCGGCTTGACACGCGGCCGACAAAACAAGACTACCCCGTTCGGTTGACAGCAGGACTCCCGGAATCCGGGGCCGATGCGGCCCCTGTGGAACTCTTCCCTGGCGGCGCAGCCCCGCACCGGCGACCGTCCAGCAGATGCCGGATGGCCAACATCGGGTGCCGCCAAAGCATCCGCGGGCCGGCGTAGCGCATCACCTGGCGGATCTGCTCGCGGCGATCCGCCTTGTAACAATGAATCGGACAAGCCGCACATGTTGGTTTGGCGGCGCCGAACGGACACCGGTCCAGCCGGCACATCGCATACGCGTGCAGTTGCGAACAGTCCGCGCACAGGCCCTGCCGGCCGTCATGATGTGCATGGCAGAAAATGCGCAACATCGCGGTCACCGTCTTCCGTTCGCGAGCCACATGCGCGACTTCGCGATCCTGCCGAGAGCGAAACCACATCGTTCTTCCCCTCCTGCCGGCTCCAACGCCTGCCGGACGTCAGCGATCAAGTCGTTTGCACTGCCCCTGAACCCGCGTGCGGTCGCACAGCCGTGTGAAGATCCTAGCACATCGATTGTATATGTCAAGGTGTAGATTGCTCGCGGCGAGCAGACGAGAGCAGCCAACGAGCGTGTCGTCCGCGAGTTTCCACGACCAGAATCCAGGGCAAACGTACCGTTCCAACCTGCCCCTTGTATTCTTTAGGTCGATATGTAGAATACGCCCTGGAGAAGCGAGGATGTTGCCGAAAACTGCCGAATACGGACTGCGTGCCGTTGTCTGGTTGGGCCGCGAGCCAAGTGCATTCCAGTCGGCGGACCAACTGGCCGCAGCGACCCAGGTTCCGCGGCGGTACCTTCACAAAGTGCTGCAGGACCTGGTCAAGGCCGGATTGGTCCGCTCTCAGTCCGGTCCTGGAGGCGGATATGCGCTGACGCGCCCGCCGAACGAAATCGCGATCCTGGACGCAATCAATGCCGCGGGCGGCATCGACCGCATCCGCTCATGTCCCCTGGGGCTGCGGTCGCACAGCAACCTGTGTCCGCTGCACCAAGAGTTGGACAAGGCATACGCGATGATGGAGAAGGCGTTCTCGCGAGTGACGGTTGCCGAGGTACTCGAAACGCCCAACGCCGTGGCTCCGCTGTGCGATCCGAAGCCTCGCGGCACGCGGCGGCGGTCAGGCGGATCGGGGTCCGGCGGATCGGGGTCCGGCGGATCGGGGTCCGGCTGATCGCGGTTCGCTGATCGGGGTTCACTGATCGGGGTTCACTGATCGGGGTCCGGCTGATCGCGGTTCACTGATCGGGGTTCACGCAGACAGCACGATCAGCGCTCCGGTACGCTGCGACAATCCTCCGAAAAACAGTCCGCGGAATACTCTCGCGAGGCATACTGGCTGACGACGCGAAACCGCTGCCGCTGCCACACCCTTCAAACCGGCCCTTGGCAGCCGCCCGCGTCCGCTTGCCGCTGCCGTAACGCTTCGTACAGCAGGACTGCCGCCGTCGTCGACACATTCAGGCTGTCGGCCACGCCATGCATGGGTAGTGATACCGGCGTGATATCTGGACCTTGCCAGACGCTGGACAGCCCCTCGGATTCGCTGCCCAGCACGATGGCCGTCGGGCCGCGATAGGAGACCCGCGTGTAGACCTCGGCAGCTTCGACCCGGGCGGCAAGAATCCGCACGCGATGCTGACGGAGCCAAGCCAACGTTTCGCGGCTGCTGGCCGCGCACACGGGAACCGCGAAGATCGTTCCCAGGCTGGCGCGGATGGCATTGGGGTTGTACAAGTCCGTGGCCCCGTCGGCGACGATCACGGCCGATGCGCCGGTCGCGTCGGCCGTGCGGACCACCGCCCCGACGTTGCCCGGCTTCTCGACTCGCTCCAAAACGATCATCAATGCATCGCTGGCCGGGCTCAAAGCGTCCAGCGAATGACGGGGCGGGCCGGCCACGGCCACGACACCTTGATCCCGCTGGCCGTATGCCAGCCGCACAAAGACGCTCGGCGCAAGGCGACACACATCGATCCCCGCCGCCGCGAGCGATTCCAGCCAGTTCGCTCCGGCATCGTCGTCCTCCGAGGCGCAGGCAAACACTTCGTACAGTCTTACGCCAGCCTGTTGCGCCCGCTGGATTTCCCGTCTTCCGTCGATCAAAATCCGTTCCTGCCGAGCGCGATCCCGCCCGGAGCGGAGTTTGACAGCCGCCTTGACGCGTGGATTATGGACGCTCGTAATCAGGGGAATCATCGCGCAAATCACTCCGGCCAGGTTGCTGCCAGACCGCTGGGCAACTTGCGGCCGTCAGCCGTTTCCAGGAACAGGGACCGCGCCCGCACCGCATGACGGTTGCCCGCCGTCAAGCAGCCTGCCAAGGCTTGACGCAGGCGACCGGGACTGATGCTGGGCGTATGGCACGTCAGCAGGACGAAGGCCGCCGGCTCGGCCAGCACGTCGGCGCAGTGCGACATCAATTCATCCAGGTGCCGATCGATCTTCCAGGGTTCTCCCCGCGGACCGTGGCCGTAACTGGGCGGATCGAGGATCAGCGCGTCGTAACGCCGGCCGCGGCGGACCTCGCGGGCGACGAACTTCGAGGCGTCCTCGACGATCCAGCGGATCGCCGCCCCAGCCAAATCGGAATGGGTCGCATTCCGCCGAGCCCAAGTCACCACCGGCTTGGCGGCATCCACATGGGCGACCTCGGCCCCGGCAGCGGCCGCCGCGAGCGTGGCCCCACCCGTATAAGCAAACAGATTCAGCACCTGCAGCGCTCGTCCGGCTCGCCGGACCTGGTTTTCGATCCAACCCCAGGACGCGGCTTGTTCCGGAAAAAGTCCCACCTGGCCCAGCGGCGTCGGCTGCAGTTCGAACCGTAGCGACCGGTGCCGGACGAGCCAAGGCTCGGGGCGACTCCGCCGCGCCGTCCACTGGTCCCGTCCGTCAGCGTTCCGGTCGTACCGAAGGTCGGCCTGATCCCAGACCTCCGGCACAGCGCGCGGGCAATCGGCCGCGGCAGGACAGGGGCGATCCACCACGATCCCGCCCATCCGCTCCAGCCGCCGACCCGCGCCAAAGTCGATCAATTCATATTCTTCAGGAGTGAACACGCCCAGCAGTATAATCCGCCCGAGCCGCCGACTGCAACACGCCCCCGCACACTCGCCCCCGCACAGTCCCTTTTACCGCCGCTCGTCAATCGGGTACATTGACAGCCGGAACGTTTTCCCGAGGACGCGAGCAGCATGGGGGCAAGTCATCCATATGAACCCCCAGCTTGCCGGAGAACCGGGGATCTGCAAAGCCATCCAGTACGTGAGGAGGCCCATGAGAAACAAGACCACACGCAAGTACGCCCGCACGGGCCTCGCACGCTCGGCGTTGCTGATTGCGGCCTGCACCTTTGCCGGTGCCGCAACCACGCGAGCCGATGACGTCGGCCCCACGCTGCCCGCCGGACTGGATCAAGTCGTCTACGCCACGCGGGCCTTTGGGCCGGACGGACATTATTACGCCAATTTCGGGTACTACTGCTTCGATCCACAGCAGAAGGTCTACTCGCAGGGCGGCGGCGGACTGTGGCGGCTGGACTTGCGAACCGGCGAGGTGACCGCACTGTTGCAAGATGACCAGGGCGGCATCCGCGATCCGGTGGTGCATTACGACGCGCAGAAGGTCCTGTTCTCGTACCGACAGAGCGGCGCCGATCACTACCACCTGTACGAGATCCAACTCGACGGCACCGGACTGCGGCAACTGACCGACGGACCGTACGACGACATCGAGCCGGCGTACCTGCCCGACGGCGATATCGCCTTTAGCTCGTCGCGCTGCCATCGCTGGGTGATGTGCTGGAAAACCTCCGTGGCCATCCTGCACCGCTGCGATCCCGATGGCGGGAATATCCGGCCGCTGAGCAGCAACGCGGCGATGGAGAACACGCCCGCCGTGCTGCCGGACGGGCGATTGCTGTACACGCGGTGGGAATACGTCCATCGCAGCCAGCTGTGCTATCATCACCTCTGGACGATGAACCCCGACGGCACTGGCGTGATGACGTTCTACGGCAATATGCATCCGACGGGCAAGCCTTATCAGTTGGCCAGCCAAGACGGGAACGTCGTCCGCTACGACAATGTCCCGGGAGCGGTCGCCATGCTCGGCGCGCGGCCAATTCCCGGGACGCGCAAGGTGGTGGCCATCTTTTCGCCCGGTCACGGGCGGACGGAGCATCAGGGCTATGTGACGATCATCGATCCCCGCAGCGGTCCCGACGATCCGCCTTCTGCCCAGCGGATTCACAGCGGTGGAAACTGGCGCGATCCGCAGCCCGTCGCGGCCGATACGTTCCTCGTGGCTCGCGGGCGCGAGCTGCATTTGATGGACGCTCAAGGCCGCACGCGCCTGCTGCACCAGCTGCGGGACGCCTCGCCGGAAATCATGCTGCACGAGCCGGTCCCGATCACCGTGCGTTCCCGCGAGCGGGTGATCCCCTGCCGCCGCGACCCGGCGGATGCCACGGGTACCCTGGTGCTGGCCGACGTGACCCGCGGCCGGAATATGGAGGGCGTGGCGCCGGGCGAGATCAAAAAACTGCTGGTGCTGGAAGACCTGCCCGGCCCGTTTCACAACAGCCCCGGCTTCGACGGCATCAGCCTGTGGGGTACCTTTACGCTGACGCGGATCCTGGGCACCGTGCCGGTGGAACCCGATGGTTCCGCCCATTTCATGGCCCCCGCGATGCGGAGCCTGTTCTTCGTCGCGCTGGACGAGCATGATCTGTCGGTCCAGAATATGCAGAGTTTCGTCACGCTTCAGCCGGGCGAGACGACCAGTTGCGTCGGCTGCCACGAGCCGCGCACCACCGCGCCCGCCAATCCGGGACACGCATCACTGCTGGCGCTGCGGCGCCCGGCGAGCCGGATCGAACCGCTGGCCGCCGTGCCGGAGATCGTGGATTTCCGCCGCCACGTGCAGCCGATCCTGGAACAACATTGCGTCGAGTGCCACGGTCCGCAGCGGGCGGACGGCCAGTTGCGGCTCGATCGCGGCCGCGACATACCTTCGCATGGTCGCGGCCAGGTGCATTCCTCGTACATGGCCTTGGTCAACCGGCTGGGCGAAGTGGCCGACGGCCGGAACGCGCACGGTAACCGCCCGCCTCGCAGCATGGGCAGTTCCGGCAGCAAGCTGATGTCGCGTTTCGATGGGACGCACCACGATGTCCGCGTCTCGTCCGACCAGCTGGCGACGATCCGATGCTGGCTCGACGCCGGAGCGGCCGCCAACGGCACGTACGCGGCGATGGACGGCGGCAGCGCCGAACGCCCCAGCCCGCTGTACATCCGCGAGATGCAACGCTACGGTATCCTGCCGCCTACGTTCGATCCCGCTCGCGAACCATTCGACGCCTACGCGACCGATCAGGCTTACTGGCAGTCGTTCTGGCACCGTCCGCCGGCGGCGCCCACGCGTCAACTCGGCAATCACTCGCCGCTTTGATTCTGCCTTGCGAGGCAGTACCCCCTATCTCAGGAGCGTTTTCGATGAAAAGCTATCTGGTCGTCACGATCACCTGCCCGGATCGGCCGGGGATTGTCGAGCGAATCACGGAAGTCCTGGTCGCCCATGGCGGCAATTGGGAAGAAAGCCGCTTGGCCCGACTGGGCGGTGATTTTGCAGGCATCGTGCTGGTGGGCGTGGCGCCGGACAGGGCCGACGCGCTGGCCGCTTCGCTGGCCGCGTTGGCGGACGAGGGGCTGACGGTGCTGGTCAAGCCGACGCAGCCCCGAGCCGATGCCGACCGCTGCACGCTGCATCATTTGCGACTGACCGGCGCCGATCACGAGGGCATCGTCCACCGAATCGCGGCGTATTTGGCGAGCCAAGGCATCAACGTCGAAACGATGGAGACCGACGTCGTACCGGCGCCCGTGACCGCCACTCCCCTGTTCCGGATGGAAGCCTGGATCAACGTGCCCCCGCGGCTGGTACTGGCGGATCTTCAAGCCAATCTGACGCGGATCGGCGACGAATTGGGGACAGATATTGAACTCGAACCGAACGGTTCGGCGACCTGACGGCCCGCGCTGCTCGCTCGTTGGGCAGGAGGGCACGAACGTTGCCGCGGCAGGCATAACGACGCGGGAGGAGATCGTCGCCATGAGTTACTGGCAAGACAAAGTCGTATTGATCAGCGGCGGCTCGTCGGGACTGGGCGCGATGCTAGCGCGAACGCTGGCAGCCGCCGGAGCCAAACTCGTGCTCGGGGCGATCGATGCCGACGGAGTGGAATCCGTCGCCGAGTCGCTGCGCGGCGGGGGATGCGACGCGATCGGCGTCTGGGCGGACGTCACGCAACAAGAGCCCGTGGATCGCTTGATTGCCAGTGCCATCCAACGGCATGGCCGGTTGGACGCGTTGCTGAACTGTGCCGGCCGTTCGGCGCGCGGCGCGGTCCTCGAGACCACGCCCGAGCAATTCCTGGACCTGTTGTCGCTGAACTTCCTGGCCACCGTCCGCTGTACGCGCGCAGCGGCCCCGCACCTGATTCAAACCCGAGGCCATCTGGTCAACATCGGTTCGCTGGCGGCCAAGACCGCTTCCAAGTTCCTGGGCGCGTACCCGGCCAGCAAATTTCCCGTGGCGGCGTACTCCCAGCAACTGCGCTACGAATTGAACCCGCTGGGCGTCCACGTGCTGCTGGTCTGTCCCGGACCGATCGCTCGCGCCGATGCGGGAAACCGCTACGACGACCAGGCGGCTGGGTTGCCCGAATCGGCCCGCAAGCCCGGCGGCGGCGTCAAACTGAAAGGCATCTCGCCGGACCGACTGGCGCGGAACATCCTCCGCTACTGCGAATGCCGCAAGCCCGAACTGGTCATGCCTGCCAAAGCCCGCATCCTGTTCGCCCTGTCCCAGCTGTCGCCCACGCTGGGCGATTGGATCATCGGCAAGATGACCGCCACGTCGTGAGGGCTGGTGGCCGTCTGCCAGGGGCGGGAACCGGCGATGTGGATCATTCGCGTTCCTCGATCCTCGCCGCTTGCCGGCGAGAGTCTCAGATGCGGTCGGCGGATGGGACACAAATACTGCAAATCACGCTTGTCAAAGGCTTTCTGCAAGGACCGTACGCGATCCCGGCGTCGCTCGGCGGCGAGAAGCTCGTCAAGGCCTGAGATCAAATGCTTGCAAAATGCAAGATGAACGGGATTGCACCCGCCTTCGGGAGCAGATAGATTTGGGTGGTGGTATCTGCCGCCTGGCCGATTGCTCAACCGCATAAATCGTATCAACTCCCCCCCCTTGCCCGAACCGCTACGCCACTGGAGGAATCCATGAAACGCCTGCCCTTTGTCGCCACGGCTATCGCGATCCTGACTGCCGCTAGCGGCGTCATTGCAGCAGAAGATGCAAAGAAGTCCTCGTGGGCCGAGACGATGACGGCCTTGCGAGCGGCTTATCTGCAGTCGCCCGAGGCGGTGCAGGCCGCGGCCGGGGAATCATTCTTCAAGCCGTACGACAGCGGACCGCTCGATGGCCGGGGCCCCGCCCAGCAGGTCGTTGTCAACGTCGCCGGTTTGCAGGAACAGCGGCTGGTCGCCCTCTGCGAAAAACATCCCGCCAACTGCAATATCTGGGGCGAGCCGAAGCTGTTCGCCAAGGACGGCACGGTCACCCGGCTCACCGACCTCAAGCCCACCCGCGTCAGCGTCGGCTGGGGCCAGTTGCTGGTGAACAAGAATTGGAACGACCACCCGTTGATCGTGGGCGACCGCCAGTTTGAGTTTGGTTTTTGGGTCCACGCCGATAGCGAATTGAGCTTTGCGCTGGACGGCAAATACGAGCGGTTCGAGGCGTTGGTCGGCGAGGACAAAGACCGTCCGGGCGGCGTCGTACGATTCAAGGTGCTGTCGACTCCCACACCGCTCCCGTCGTTTTGGCCACAGGTGGTCCGAGACTTTCCGTTGCAAGCCGGCTGGCTGCGTTCGGACGCCGGAGCCGACGGACTTGCCGCGTGGTTCGGAGCACGCGAGACCAGCACGCTCGAGCAGGAGATCCTTGGAACGATACTGCGCGGGATGGGGTTCTCGCCCCTGTCCGCGGCGTCCACGACGGCGGACATGGACGCGAAAACGATGCCCCTGGTGGTTGAATTCGAGACACTCGTTGCCGCTCGGGCCGGTGCGGGCGACCCTCGCTGGCTGGATCTGTACGTCCGCGTCTGCCGGTATCGCGATGGCACGGCGCTGCTGAAAGCGTTGGAGGACGCGGACGTGCGGGCAGCTTTGGACCAGGATCTGGCCGCGCTGCTGGCCGCGAACGTGCCGGCCGAGGATCCAAGCTGGGACCAGTTGCGAGCCCGCGCCGTTCGGGCCGCGGAACTGGATCATCAGTATGCGGCCCTGCAATACGACATCCAGCAGCTCCCGGTGCTCCGCAAGGCCACCGGCGCGCGCGGCTGGAACGGCACGTCCTACGTTCCTTTGGCAAGTTCGGTCGCCGAGGAGATCGCCAGCCAGACGTTTCACACGGCGGCACTGGTCCACGAAAGCGACCGCGATCCCGCCGATATCGTGCTGCGGCGGACCGCAGCACTGCTGGACGACTTGAAGCACCTGCCCGCCAGCGGGGACACGTTGGCGGCTTTCGACGGGCCGCTGGCCAAGCTGCGGCAAGCGGTCGCCGACGTGCCGGTTAGCGACGCGGCCGCGCGGCGCGCCTTGCACCACGAAATCTGCCAACTCCGCCGCCAGATCGCGTTTGCCAACCCGCTGCTCGATTTCCAGGATCTGGTCTTCATCAAACGCCATCGGGCCTTCTACCAACACATGTGCGACCAATTCTACGGGATCTGCCAGAACCCCGGCGGCGGCCTGTACGTGCTGCAAGACGCCTTTGGCCCGGATCCGCAAGTGCGCGATGTATTGGCCGACTCGGTTTGCGGTACGGGGCGACTGCAAGGTCAGAAATTGAGCGGCGGCAGCGTGCTGCGGCCCAACCTCCGCTACGACGGCGAGCGGGCCATCAGCGGCGAAGACGCCGAGGGCGGCTCGTTCCTCTCGCCCGCGCTGTCGCCCGACGGCCGGCGGATCGCCTTTGCTTATGTCGAGCGGCAGGGCGGCAAGGAGCAGATCTTTCATGAAGACCCCACCCGCGGCCATTGGGACGAGGGACGCTGTTACCATCTGTTCTCGGTCAACGTGGACGGCACGGACTTGCAGCAGCTGACCGACGGCACCTGGAACGATTTCGACCCCTGCTGGCTGCCCAACGGCCGGCTGGCGTTCATCAGCGAACGCCGCGGCGGCTATCTGCGCTGCGGCCGCGCCTGTCCGCTGTACACGCTGTACGACATGAACCCCGACGGCAGCGGCATCAACTGTTTGAGCTTTCACGACAGCAACGAGTGGAGTCCCAACGTCGCGCACGACGGCCGCATCGTCTGGACGCGCTGGGATTACACGGACCGTCACGGCTGCATCGCCCACATGCCGTGGGTCACCACGCTGGACGGCCGCGACCCGCGACCGCTGCACGGCAACTATGCCCCCCGCCAAGCTCGCCCCGACATGGAGTTGTACGTGCGGGCCATCCCCGGCTCGCCAAAATACGTCGGCCTCGCCGCGCCGCATCATGGCCAGGCGTACGGTTCGCTCGTCATCATCAATCCGCAAGTCACGGACGACGACGGCATGGGGCCGGTGCGGCGTCTGACGCCCGAGGTCAATTTTCCGGAGAGTCAGGGTGGGCGGCAGGTATACAGCACGCCGTGGCCGTTGGCCGAGAATTATCATCTGTGCGTCTATGATGCCGCGATGAGCGGTGCGTCGCTCAAACGTCCCGGCGAAAACTACGGCCTGTATCTGCTGGACGCTTTCGGCAACAAAGAGCTGCTGTACCGCGATCCCGACATCGGCTGCATGAACCCGATACCGTTGCGGCCGCATCCGCTGGCTCGCATACCCGCCCCGATGCTCGCGGAGGCGGCGGAGCGCGAGGCGGTTTGTATCGGTGACGAGGGCCAAGCGACGATGGCGGTCATCAATGTCTACGACCATCAGAAGGCTTGGCCCGAAGACACGAAGATCCATGCACTGCGAATCTTGCAGGTGCTGCCCTGCGCCGTGCCCAGCGGCGGTTTGCGGCCCCACGAAACGGGCAAGCGGATCGCGGAGGCCGCCGATTCGGTCGTGCCCTGCCGCTGGGTGCTGGGTACCGTGCCGGTCGAAGCCGACGGCAGCGCGCATTTCACGGTCCCGGCGTATCGCGAACTGTTTTTCCAGGCGCTCGACGAACGCGGCATGGCGATCACCTCGATGCGTTCGGCGACCCACGCCCGGCACGGCGAGCGGCTCGTCTGCCAAGGCTGTCACGAGCACAAATCGCAAGCGATCAGGACGCCCGCCGCGTTGCCGCTGGCCTTGCTCCGCGAGCCGTCGCAGCCGCAACCCGACGCCGACGGCTCGAATCCGTTCAGCTATCCGCGGCTGGTTCAGCCCGTGCTCGATCGCAACTGCGTGCCGTGCCACGTCGAGAACAAAGACAAGAGAGCGCCGAACCTGGGGGTCGAGCCGATCGCAAACAAGTTTTACGCCTCGTACAACACGCTCGTGAACTATGGCTTCACCAGCTACGGCGACAGCTATCGCACCCGGTCCGGCGAGTTTGGGGCGCGGGCCTCGAAGCTGGTCGCGATGCTGGAAAAAGGACACCACGACATAAAGCTGTCGGACGAGGATTTCCGCCGCCTGACGTTGTGGCTCGACTGCTGCTCGATGTTCTATGGCGTATTCGAAAAGGAGCCCGGCGAAGCCCAGTTGCGAGGCGAGGTGGCGCGGTCGATTCTGGAGTGACGTGGGAGGAGAAAGGGGGCAGCGGCGCGGATTGGAGCGGAAATGACAGAGAGCGAAAAGGGGAGCGAATAGGTCGTCCAAGTCGCAGTCCATGTGCCCGTTATCAAAGTACCTTCGCCATGTCGCTTCCTGGCTGCGTGTCATTGGCCTGTCTTGCCGTCGTGTGTACAATCGCAGCACGACAGGCGACGTCGCGCAAAGCGTGTGAACGCCGCCTTGCCCTTCGTGCCGACTACATCCAACCCGAGGACACCCGAAGCATGCACTTGTCCCAATCTATGGCGGGCCTGATCGCTGTCGCGTCGCTGACTTGGGCTTCGGCCGATCACGTCAGCGGTGCGGAGACCGCCCGGCCGAACGTGCTGCTAATCGCCATCGACGACCTGAACCCGATGCTCGGATGCTACGGGCAGCCGATCGTCAAGTCGCCCCAGCTCGACCGCGTGGCCGCCGGTGGCCTGTTGTTTCGCCGAGCGTATTGCCAGACGGCGCTGTGCATGCCGTCCCGCTCCAGCCTGTTTTCCGGTTACCGGCCGGAAACGCTGCAGAACAAGGCCCGCCCGCTGACGGGCAACGCGCCGCCGGCAACGGTCACACTGCCTCAGCTCTTTCGCCAGAACGGCTACACGACCGTCTCCGTCGGGAAGACGTATCACTACAACCACGACGATCCGGACGGCTGGACCCGCCGGCATACCGACACGTTCGCATCCGAAGGCGCGTGGTGCGACGGCTACTGCTCCGGATATCAGTTGCCGGCCAATCGGGCCACCGTCGAGAGCTATCTGCGCGGCAAGCGATTCAAGGACGGCTCGCCCGCTTCGGCGATCACCGAAATCACGGACACGCCGGATGAGAAGACGCCGGACGGAATCATCGCCCAACGCGCCGTCGAGGAATTGCGGAAGTTGCAGCAGGCCGGCGCGCCGTTTTTTCTGGCGGCGGGCTTCTACCGTCCGCACATGCCGCTGACTGCGCCCCAACGGTACTGGGACCTGTACGAACGCGCCCAATTCGCGCTGCCCGCCAATTTCCGCCAAGCCGACGACGGCATTCCCCGCGACGATTGGAACGAAGTACGCCGCTACGGCGATTGCCCGCCGAGCGGTCCGATGCCGGAGGACAAGGCCCGCGAGATCATTCACGGTTACCACGCCAGCATCTCGTTTGTGGATGCCCAGATCGGCAAGGTGCTGGACGAGCTGCGCCGCCTGGAACTCGACCGGAACACCATTGTCCTCGTCTGGTCCGACAACGGCTGGCAACTGGGCCAGCATGGCCGCTGGAGCAAGCCGAACAACTCCGAAGCCTGCGCGCGGATCGTGCTGATGATTTCCGTGCCGGGCGGCCCGCGGAACCAGCAGACCGATGCGCTGGTGGAGTTGATCGACATCTATCCCACGCTGGCCGAATTGTGCCGCCTGACTCCGCCCAGCCATCTGGAAGGCACGAGTTTCGTACCCTTGCTTGCTGCGCCGGACCGGCCCTGGAAGACGGCCGCGTTCACGTGCCTGATCGACTACACGACCCGCAGCATCCGCACCGACCGCTACCGATTTATCGAGCGGCCGTCGGGGCAGAACGAGTTGTACGATTCCGAGAACGACCCGGCCGAGGATCACAATCTGGCGAACGACGCGGCGTCGCAGGCCGTGGTGCAAGAACTGCAGGCGGCCCTCCGCGCCGGCTGGCGTCAGGCCGTGCCCCCCCAGAACGAATAGGGAGAAATAAAGGGGGCAGGAGCATGAACTGGGTAAAAAGACCGGCCTTTCTTTCTTCAGGCCACCCAGTTTATGCTCCTGACCCCTTTCATTGTCTCTGGAGATGGAAGCCGACTGGGTCCGAGCCGCCTATGCCGAGGCGTTTCTTCGACAGTTTCCGGTCCCGCCCCAGATGAATGTAGTAGCTAATGTAGTCCGGCAATAGCATGTATCCTTCGGAGCCGTAGACGGTACTTGTGCCCGATGCCGCGCACCAGGTACACCTCGCCGATCGCGCCTTCACGGAGCAGTGTCATAGCTTCGAGGATCTCCGGACTGCTGCGGCACTGGGTACCGTGCTGCACGATGCGGCCGTGTTTCCTGGCCGTCTCGACGATCTTGCGGCCTTCCCAGAGGGTCAGGGCGAGCGGCTTCTCGACGTAGTGTCATCCGCCGCATGTCGCCCATCGTTGCCACGCGTTTGCCGCCGTTGAGCTTTTCACACGCCGCCGCGCGCTGCGACAGGACTTCGGCGTCGACGTCGCACAACGCGGCGACCTCCACATTCTGGTCCTTGCCGATTTCCAGCAGGCTGCGCAGCAAGGCCCAGCCCCGGCCCTTGACGCCTGCGATACCAACCCGGATGCGCTCGTTGGCCGCAAGGCCGCCCGGCAGAAAGGCCGGAGCCAGGAACAGCGTGCCGGCCTGCAGGAACTCGCGTCTGGTTTTCATGGGGGTTCTCACCAGTTGAAATCCGGATCCCGATCGTGGCGACTCATTCCGTCACTCGCTGAATTTTTCAATGTCGGCAGGGGCCTGTCGAACCCTGGACGGTTCGGAGAGATATTCCATGATCTTGCGAAGGAGGTTCAATCAAATCATCTCCCAGGAGGGATCCCTTCGGCGAAAAGATGTTAAAAAATTAACGACTCTTCTTGACTCGCGGGGCCGTAGCTGTTAAAAAGTTAACCGTCATCGTCAACGGGCGCGTCCGTCGGTTCGTGACACATGTGAGGAACCCTTATGCCTCCGCAGAACGAAAGCCGAGACTTATCTCGACGCGAGCGGCAGATCATGGATGTGGTCTATGCCGCCGGCCAGGCGACCGCGGCCGAAGTCGTCGCGGCGCTGCCCGACGACCTGAGCAACTCGACCGTCCGCACGCTGCTGCGAATCCTCGTCGAGAAAGGGCACCTGAAGCAGGATCTCGACGGGCCCCGTTACGTCTACCGTCCGACACGCCCGCGGGCCAAAGCAGCCCTGGGTGAACTTCGGCGGATCGTCGAGACCTTCTTCGATGGATCCGTGGAACAAGCCATCGCGGGCCTGCTGCAGTCGCCCGACCTGGAATTGAATGACGACGAATTCGATCGCCTTGGACGGATGATCGAAAAAGCGCGGAAGGAGGGGCGCTGAGATGAGTCTGCAACTCGCGCAATTCGCCGGCGTGGCGTTGGTCGACGTGTCGCTTAGAGCCCTGCTGACGGTGGCGATGGCTGGTCTGCTCGCCGCGGCGCTGCGCACCGCCGCGGCCTCGACGCGCCACGCCATCTGGCTGACGGCCATCGTGGTGCTGATGGTCCTGCCCCTCGCAGCGCTCGCGCTGCCGCAGATCTCCTTGCCGCTGTTGCCTGGCAAGCTGATCGCCACAGCCGCCGAGTTCGATGCCCTGCCGCTGGACACCCCGGCACGGCCGCGGTCTCAAGTGCCTGCGGCAGCGGCGTCGGATGTTTCGAGTGACAGCGCGTTCATCGCCGCCGCGCCGTTGGCGATCGCCGCCACGCGGTCGTGGTCCGCCGCGGTGTTGGTTGTGTGGGGCGCGGGCATGTTGCTGATGACGCTGCGCGCGGTAGTAGGCTTTGTGCGAGTCCATCACCTGCGCGGCCGTGGTGAAGAGCTGAACGACCCTGATTGGCGCCAGATCATCGACCAGGTGCAGGTGCAGGGGGAGACCGGAGTACAGCGCACCGTGCGGTTGTTCAGGTCGGCAGATGCTCGTATTCCCATGAGTTGGGGCTTGTGGCGGGTTTACGTCTGCCTGCCGTCGCATGCCGATCAGTGGTGCGCGGCCGAGCGCCGCATGGTCCTGACCCATGAACTGGCGCACTCGCGGCGCGGCGACTTCTTGTGGCAGTTGCTGGCTACCGCCATGACTTCGGTTCACTGGTTCAATCCTCTGGCTTGGTTAGCGGCCCATCGACTGCGCATGGAAGCAGAGATTGCCTGCGACGATGCCGTGCTCGCATCGGGGTTCCGGCCGTCCGATTATGCCGCCTGTTTGTATCAGTTGGTGCGAGTTGCCCGGTCTGCTCCCGTTCGCCTGAACGCGGCTCTTTGCATGTCTCGCCCTTCGGAATTCCCCAGGCGGTTAGCGGTGATCCTGAACGACAAAATCAGGCGTGGCGAAACCCGTTTCGGGATGCTTGTTCCGGCCCTGATGGCGGCGGCGGTCTTGGGTTCGATCTTCGGCGCCGTGCGACTGGACCGTGCGCAAGCCGACGATCCCGAGCAGAACGCTGCGCAGGCGAATCTGAACGCCGCGGGTCGCCCGACGTCTTCCTCTTGGACGATCCGAGGCAAGGTGGTCGACAAACGCGGCCTGCCCGTGGCAGGGGCGGAGGTCTGGCTGCCGATCCAGTTCGGTTGGCCGGGGCAAGGCGAACGCCGCGCGCGGAACACGACGACCGACGCCCAAGGACGGTTCACGCTGGAACTGCCGGGAGCGTGGCTCACGGACAAATGGATCACGCGTCTGTTGTGGGTGCTTTGGGTCTATGACCCGCGACATTCGCTCGGGGTGGCCAACGCGGGTGCCGCCATCCTTCACGGCGATCCTGCGGAGATCACCGTCGAAGTCGGCCCAACGAGCGACGTGTCGTTTGTCGTGTTGAAGCCCGACGGTCAACCGCTACCCGGGGCGACGATCGAACCACTTCACTTCCAGACTGCGGTCGCCTGTGACATCGTACCGGAGGAACTCATGCGGCATTTCCGGACTACCACCGATGCCAAAGGCTGCGCCCGCTTCCCAACGCTGCCACGCGAGGGGATACGTACTATCCGTGTCAACGCAAAGGGCTGGGGCATTCAGGAGCAACGCGTGGACACGGCACCGGGAGCAGCACCTCTGCGGACCATCCGTCTGGAGCGGGTGGGCAGCCTTGAGGGCCGTGTCATTGCTGACAAGCCGGAGGTGGTCCGAGGCTTGCGGGTTTACTTGAGAACCAAAGCCTACCTCAAAGATCGAACGGCGCCTCCCTGGCCGATCGAAGGCAGCGCCTCGGTGGAAACCGATGCGCAGGGGCGGTTATCGGTGCCAGCCATCGTGGCCGGCGCATTGGAAGTCTATGCCGTGGTGGACGAGGAATTGGGCCTCCAACCGCGCTTGCCCAAACGCAACGCCGTCGACGTCGAGGCCGGACAAACGGCCCGCGTGGAACTACCGATGGTCCCCACAATCCCGGTCCGCGGATCGATCCGCGTCCAGGGGACGGGGAAGCCCGTTCCCAACGCCGAGATCTCCATCCAATACGGTGTCTTTGGCAGCCAAGGGACCATGGTCGTCAGCGACGGCGACGGCAAGTTCGCCGCCCGCGTGCTTCCGGGGCAAGTCAGGATGCAGGTGATTGTCCTGCCGGAGCAGTTCGCCCGGCTGCACAGCCAGATGTTTCCTACGGCCAGCGTACCCGAGGACGCAGAGGAGTTCGATCTGCCCGTGATCGAAGTCGCGCCGGCGCGAATCTTCTCCGGCCGACTGCTCGACCGGCGCGGCCGCCCCGTGGCACAAGCAAGGCTCGCGATCGTCAGCGGAGATCGCTACTACGGCAGCGGGTTTTCCGACGATGACGGCCGCTTCACCATGGGCGACGTTCCCGAATCCGTGGATCCGAAGAGGGCCCAATACAAGGTATGGCTCCCGACCGGAGAGCCGTCAGGAGCGGGGGAAGTCGAGGTGATTCGCACCGATCCTCTGGTGCTGCGAATCAGTCGCCGAGGTGCGTGACGGGCGTTCACGGGTCGCGGTTGCTCCGTGCCTCGTACAATCCAGGGCGGTTCTTCGCCGGCTTCGTGATCCGAGGGATGGTCGTTCTCACGCACCGCCGTTTCCGGTACTCTGGGACTACTTGAAGGCGATATCATCAACGGAGAGCAGGACGCAGGAACGAACTCACACCGCGTTTCTGGGAGGTCTTCTTCGAGGTCATCGAAGCCTTGCCCCGGCAGGGTCCGGGCAACCGGGCATGTGCCGCAAGAGCCCTCGGTCTGTGCGGCGGTCTGCCGCCGTCGCCGACGGTGCGGGACCTGGGTTGCGGCGTCGGCGGACAGACGCTGCACCTGGCCGAACTCACGTGCGGCCCCATCGTTGCCATCGACAGCCATGCCCCGTTCATCCAGCGACTCCAGGCGACCCTTGCCGAGCGCGGGCTTACGAAACGAGAGAACCTCCGTCCCTGACGCGGGCCGCTCGATCGTAGCCGCGGGTTTCAACCCACGGGCGACCATCGTCCCCGTCCACCTCAGTCGCACAGCGACGAATGGAATTGCAGTCGACGCCGCTGCCCTTCAACCGTCGCTACGCGACTGGGGCATTGGCGATGCACCTCGACCCGTGGGTTAAAACCCGCGGCTACATTCGCCACGTCGCTGCGCGACAAATTCCCTTGCCGGCAATTCGCTTGCCCTATCTTCCGGCAGGCATCACGGCTTGACCAGTTCGTACGTATCCGCCGCGATGACGCCTTCTTCATCCGTGGGGATGACCAGCAGCTTGACGCGGCTGTCGACCGCCTGGATTTCGCCTTCGCGGCCGACGACCTCGGTGTTTCGTTGCGGGTCCAGGGCGATGCCCAGCTGGGGGAGTCCCGCGCAGCACTGGGCGCGGATCTGCCAGCCGTGCTCGGCAATGCCGCCCGTCCAGACAATGGCGTCCACCGTGCCCAAGACGGCAACATACGCGCCGATGTATTTTTTGACACGATAGCAGAAGACATCGATCGCCAATTGGGATCGCGCGTCGCCGGCGGCTGCGCGCTCGCCCAGCGTCCGCAGGTCGTTGGACAGCCCCGAGATGCCGATCAAGCCGCTCTTCGTATTGCAGATGCGGTTGAGCGTGGCGATGTCGTAGCCGTTATCGCCCAGGTAGAACAGGATCGCCGGATCCAAGTCGCCGGTCCGCGTGCCCATGACCAGGCCTTCCAGCGGTGTCAGCCCCATGGTCGTGTCGATGCTCCGCCCCCGCTGGATGGCCGCCATCGAGCAGCCGTTTCCCAGATGGCAGGTGATCAGATTGACCGCTTCCGGCACGGTGCCCAGCAACTGGGCGGCCCGCCCGGAGACGTAACGGTGCGAAGTGCCGTGAAAACCGTAGCGGCGGATGCGGAATTGCTCGCACAGCATATGGGGCAGGGCATACGTATAGGCCACGGGCGGCAACGTGGTGTGAAAGGCCGTATCGAAACAGGCCACTTGGGCGGCGCGAGGCAACGCCCGCTGCGACGCGCGGATGCCGGCCAGATTGGGCGGGTTGTGCAAGGGAGCCAGGTGCGCCTCCCGCTCGATCGCCGCCAGCACCTCGGCGGTGATCCGCACCGAGCCCGTGAATTCGTCGGCGCCGTGGACGACGCGGTGCCCGACCGCTTGGATCTCGTCGATCCGGTCGAGCAGCTTCCCCGTGCCTTCGGTCATGGTGCGCAGGACCAGTTCCAGGCCCTGCTCGTGCGTTGCGGCCTCGACCGCCCGCCGCTCGGTTTCGCCGCGGGCCGTATGGCTGAGCGCCGCGCCCGCCTCGCCGATCCGTTCCACAAGCCCTTTGCCCAAGACGGCACGTTGCGGCATCTCGAACAGCTGGTACTTGATGGACGAACTGCCGCAATTCACCACGAGAATTTTCATCGGCGTTCCTTCACGCGGCTAAGTCTCCAGTTGCGTCAAGCAAATTGCCACCGCGGCCACGACATCGTCGGCGCTGGCGCCGCGCGACAAGTCGCTGACCGGTTTGGCAAAGCCTTGCAGGATCGGGCCGATGGCTTGCGCGCCAGCCAGGTATTGTGTCAGCTTGTACGCGATATTCCCCGCGTCCAGGTCCGGAAAAATCAGCACGTTGGCATTTCCGGCCACACCGCTGGGCCGTTTCAGCTTTTTGGCAGCCACCCGCGCGCACAGCGCGGCGTCCGCTTGGAACTCGCCGTCGATGTTCGCGTCCGGGCGGCGTTGCCGGACCAGGGCCAGGGCTCGGCGAACTTTTTCGGCATCGGGATGCGGCCCGCTGCCAACGGTGGAAAACGACAGTAGGGCCACCCGCGGCGGTTCGTCCAGCAGTCGCGCGGCGGTCGCTTCGGTCGCCAACGCAATATCGGCCAGTTGCTCGGCAGTGGGCTGGACATTCACGGCGCAATCCGCATAGATCAACGGCACGTCGGTGCGGCCACCATGCGACGGCAGGATCATCAGAAATAAACTCGACGCCGTGTGGATGCCCACCTCGTAACCGACGGTGACCGCTGCCGCTTCGATCACGATCGCCGTGGCGTGCAGCGCGCCGCCCACCATGGCGTCGGCATCGCCTTGAGCCAGCATCATGCCGCCGTAGACCAGCGGTTTGTGAACCAGCCGCCGAGCCACGCGTTCGTCCACATGCCGGTGGCGCACGTAAGCCTCTGCATAGGCTTCGGCCCGCGGCGAGACGGCGGGATCGATCACCTGCAACCCGTCCAGCGACAGACGGGTTCGAGCCGCGGCCTCCGCCAGATGCGCGGCGGTGCCCAGCAGGATCGGCCGGGCAATCCGTTCGTCCCTCAGTCGGCGAGCCGCCGCCAGCACCGCGTCGTCGTGCCCGTCAGGCAGCACGACCCGCGCGTTCTTCCGACGGGCCCGATCGAGGAAGCGAGCGATGATTTCCACGGTACACTCGGCGCGGCAAATGATTCATGACCCCACGCGAATGGACTGTTTCCTACCACAAAGCGGACTGCCGATCAAGCTCGAAGGGAAAGATTTGCGGTGTATTGTGGTTCGAGGTCAAGTGACAGTGCGGGAATCGCCGGCATATTACGACATCGCCAACGGCCTGACCGATGACGAAATCCGCATCGTGGAAGAGTCTACAAAAACGTGACACGACCAATACTGTTCGGCCCGGTAATTGCTCACAGGGTCGCGGCGGAACAGACGGGAGGGAAGCCGGACGAGGCCTGGGACAGTAGTTCGTTGGCATGGATTTCTGCCGGGTATTTGAACAGGTGGCTGACCACGACCAGCCAGAGCCGTTGGTAGCCAAATAGTGCGCCGGCCTGGGGCTGAACACCAGGTGCGAGGCGCCGATGCTGGTCGCGGCCAGCAGGACTCCCGGTCCCAACACGTTCCATTGTTCGCGGATCGAGAGGTCAACCCCAAGCAGCAGCCACGTCCTCCACAATTTCAGCGAATACCGCTTCGAGTTCGTATGCCATCCCGGCCTCGACGGCGTCTGCCGCGAGCTCTCCGGGAAGCGGAAGTCCGCCACGATCGCCGCGGAAAGCAACGCCCTCACGCGAGAGGCCCCCCCTGCGCGAGCCATCTTTTCGCGCGATCCGATGATCGGGCGCGCGGGCTACGGCGGTTGGATTTCCCGAAGGCTTGTCGTTGGTTCGCCAGATCGCAGATTCGGCGCCCGCTGCCGCTGGTGCGGCGCCACCGGCAAGCCCGCCGGTGGCTTGGACAGGGAGCCCGAACGAAGCCGCGGCTGGCGGATCATGAGGCCAGACGTCCAACCATCCGGACGTGACCTCCGCCGTCGGAAGCCGGGTGTCGGATTCGCCTGCGGGTGCTCCCGCAGGGTGCGCATTGAGATAGTTGATCACCGCCAGGACATCGGCGGCGGTGATCTCTTGATCTCCGTTCACATTATAGTACGGCGGCGGCATCTGCGGCGGCGCGGGCAGGTCGCGGTCGTTGGGATGGGCGTTGATGTAATTGATGATCCGCAGCACGTCCTGCGGCTCTACCTTGCCATTGCCGTCCACGTCAAAGCGATTGAGGGGGTGCTGCCAGTTGGAGACCGCCACCACTTGAGTCTCTGTGTCGAACGTCGCCGCCTCCGCCTCCCGATGCCCCACGTGGTCGACGGCCATGCTGTAGAAACGGTACGTGTGGCCGACCTCGCCGGTGAACATCGCCGACGTGGCCGCTGTCGCGGTCTGCCACCGCTGGAACAGGCCGCCATCGTCGGAAACGTAGATGTCGTACGCGGCCACCCCGGAACCGTGGAGATCGTCGGTGCCCTCCCAGGAGACCTCGAATGCCGTGCCTACCGTGGGCGGCAGCGGCCGGACCACGCTGGTCGGACTGCCGACGTCCAAGGTGTGCAGCGTCTGCGGCGTCAGGATCGGCGCGTTGATGTCAAACACGATCGACGCCTGGTTGGTGATCGCCGTCCCGGACGGCAGGCCCGGCAGGGGCTGAATTCGATAGCGGAAGTAGCCCTCGCCGTTGTGCAGTTGCTTGTCGTTCACGGGAAGGAAACCGGCGTCCACGTCGTCGGGCAGATCCAGGGTCAACGGGTCGAGGGAGCGGAATTGCGCGGACAATTCCCGGGTTGGAAGATCAACCGAGAGACTCACGTAGACCAGCAACTCGATGCCGTGCGGTCGAAGATCGAGCGTGGTTTCATAATGGGACAGCCCCGGCGGTACGTCGAAGTCCAGGTTATTGAAGCCGAAACGTGTGAATTCAAGCGTACTCAAGTCCAGCGGTTCGGCCAGCATGTCGGTAACGAACACCTCTTGCGCGGCAACCGTCGCGCCCAGCAGCGGATCGTTCTCGAACTGGACCTCGTAGGGCAGTACGCCGGGACGCACGAAGCCCTCGGGACCCACCCCGGCCGGACCGATCTTGTCGTTGGGGTCGACGGAGGTCACTTTCGTAATCGGCTCCTCGTCCATTTTTTTCCAAACCGGCGGCGGGGGGGGGGCCCACGGGGCACTGGGGAAAGACCGTCGGCGACTCGCCTGCGGCGCGGCACGCCAACCGTTCTCCTTCGCCGGATCCTCCGCAGGCGTCCGAAGTACAGTATCTCTCGACCACGCGGAGATAAGCGTTCGCTTTGTCCAGGTTGTCCTGGTAGGACCCGAGTAGTTTCTCGTAGAACAACAAGCGGGCTGTCACGTCACGCATCTCGCGCAACGTGTCGCCAATGCGCGGCAAGGCCTGTTGTATCGCGCTGTTGATCAGAAGGAATCGGATCTGGTCGACGAAAACCGGCTTCTTCGGAAACATCGGAACCTTGAAACCTTCAGGATGCTCCTCGATGACTCGTTGAAACCGGTTGACCAGCTTTGTCAGCTGGTCGAGCGGTCCATCCTTGGCAAGAATCCCTTCGATCTCGGCTTGCTTCGCCGTCCAGCTGAATGTCCAAACCAGATCTGATGGGGTGATGTCGGGAAACTGATCCCATGTTACCAGCTTTGGATCTACCTGGAGTTTTCCCAAATACCAGAGCACAAGGCACATTGCCCTCGCCACGTTTCGCAGTTCACCCCTCGTTGGCTTGCCAGTCAGCGGATCCGGCGTCTCTAACATGTTCAGTTTCGTCAATCTCGTCTCCAGTTTCTTGTATTGTGTGACAAGCTGGCGTGCCGTTTCAAACTCAGCTTTCAGGGAGTCATGATCGAGTTTGGCGAAATCAAAGTGGATCGCAGCCTGCGTTTTCGCTCGAACGCAGGTCGGATCCCCGCCCTTGTAAGCTTGGAGCTTGGCGAGCCCCGCACGGTACTGCTCAAATTCAGGTAACCGCGGATCCTTCAAGAAATGCGAAAGCGATACTGTCGGTCCGGACGCATCGCGGGCCTCCGCCTCGTTCGGCGCGGGATCGGACAATCCGACCGGCGAGATCTCGAGCACCAGGTTATCGAGGTCATCTGCCGGCGCCACCGCCAAGGGAGTGCCCGTCGAAGGGCGATGCGCGGCCGCAGTGGCGAACAGCGTATAATTACCGCCGGCCAAGGTTGTCAACTCGAACGAGCCATCGACGTCCGTCACGGCATATCCGCACAAGCTGCCATCGTCGCGGTAGGCGGTCACCGTGGCCTGATATGCGGGGCCGTGAGCGCTGAGAACAACCCCGGCCACGCGGATCGTCGAGGCGGCGAGCGTGACGTCCAGGGTGTGGACCGGCTGGTTCAACCCGACGTCCTGGACGTAATACGCCTCGTGGCCGGCCGCAAGCACGGTGACGCCGTAGCTGCCGGCCGCGAGCCGCGCGATTTCGTACTGTCCCGCCTCGTCCGTCAGCGCGCTCCAGGTGATCGCGTCGTCTCCGGTCTCGGCAATCAGGATCAACGCCGCGGCCAGAGGCAGGCCCGAGGCGCCGGTGATGGTTCCCCGCAAGACGCGTTCAGCAGCCAGATCGAAACGCACATCGGGTACGACGCCGGCAGCCAGGTCGACCGCCTGCCGCTGCGGCGCGTGGTCCGTCGCCGAGGCGTAAACCACGTAGGAACCGGCGATCGAGTTGGCAAAGGCAAAACCTCCGTCGGCTGCGGTGAATGTGGTGGCCAGCGGAGTCAGGGAGCCGTCCTCGGCCTGGCGCAACAGCCGAACGCTGGCCTCCGCCAGAGGAACGCCCGCTGCCTGGTCGTAAACGGATCCCCGGATGGTCTCGTCGCCGGCGATGAAATCGACGCCCGTGTGATCGGCGCCGACGGTGATCACGAGACCTGTGCGTGGCGGGAAGACATAGTCCATCGACGAGGCCTGCACCGCGTACGTGCCGGGCGCAACCAGCAGAAGCGTATAGCTGCCATCGGGTTGGGTGAGCATGTCGAGCCGCGGCTGGTTGGCTTCGACCAGCGTAATCACCGCCCCTTCCAGCGGCGTGGTTCCATCCGCCTGCAACACGCGGCCGGAGATGCTGCCGACCACATCCACGGAGAAACTCGCCTCGACCAGGGGAGTGTTGGGAGCGAGCGCCACGATCCGGCTGGCGACTCCCGGGCCGTCTGCGTCGCCGACCACAATCCGATAGTCCCCCGCGTCGAAGGGCGCGAAGCGGTACGTTCCGTCATCGCCGGTAACGGTGGATGCGAGCAGCCCGTCCGCGCCGGTAACGTAAACCACGACCTTGGCTAGCGGCAGGCCGTCGGCAAGCCGCGTCAGTTGTCCTTGGATCGTGCCCGCCGGCGCGACTTCGAGTTGCGCCGTGGCGGTGGCTCCTACCGTCACTTCGGCGGCGGTGGCGGCGGTCATGAAATCGCCGCCGGCCGTCTCGATCGTATACGTTCCAGCGGGAAGACCGGTGATCTGCACGGTGCCGTCCTCGCCGGTCGCCGCCACCAGCGTTGTCTCGCCATTGCTCACGCTCACAACCGCGTCGGAAACGGGGCGTTGATCCCCGACGGTGACGACGGTGACGTTCAGACCACCGCCTGGTTCGAGTCTCAGGTCTACCCCGGCAACCGTCTCGCCTGCAGCAACCGGAATATGCGACGCTCGGGCTGCGATCATCCCGGATGCACTGGCGGTCACGGTAAAGGTGCCCGCGGCCAGTCCGGCCAGTTCGAAATTGCCCAGCGCATCGGTCGCCGCGCCTCGCGCATGGCCGGTTGCAGCGACCGCCGAAACCCAGGCCCCCGCCAGCGGTCCCGCGGGACCGGTCACGGTCCCGCGCAGTGTCCCGCCCCAGGCGAGCGAGAAGTTCGCTCGCCGCTGGGCGGTGCCGTTTCCCAACGTGACGGAACGCGGGGGTGGATCCGCATAGACGCCACCATGTACGAGGATCGTATAGTCGCCATCCGGGAGCGACGCCAGGCGGTAGTTTCCCCGGCTGTCGGTAAATGCCGGATAGCTTCGTCCGCTCGCGCCTAGGGCCGAAAGCCCGATGTTGGCCAACGGGATGCCAGAGACCTCGGCGACGACCGTCCCCCAGATCGAACCGCCGCGAGCGACCAAAATCTCGATGCCATCGACGTCGGCATTGCTGATCGAGACGGTGCCGGGAGCGACTTGTTGTCCGTAGCCGGGAACCCGCAGCTCGTACTCCCCGGGGGCCATCGCCGCCACGCGGAACGAGCCATCGGCCCGCGAGACCGCGGCATAGGTGGTCTCGGAACTGCGGGCCGCAAAGACGAGGTCGACTCCCCCGACGGGCGCCCCCGTGTCGCTCTGTCGGACCGTCCCGGACAGCGAGACGCCCAGCGCCGCCGCGCTGTCCTCGACCAGCAGGAGGAAAGCCTCCTGAGGCCCGAAGGCGGAATCCGGATTGTGGCCCAGCAGCGAGACGTAACGGCTCAAGGCGACTTCATAATCGCGCCACGTCTGGCCCACCAGCGTCTCGATCTGGACAAACAGTGGATCCCAGATCTGATCTTCCGTGCCGGCCGGCCGCATGGTGTCTTTCAGGGAGGCCCAGTCGATCGGCTGCTCCGGGAATTCTGCCACGTCCAACCGCAGACCATCCGGGGTGGCGTCCGTCGTGCTGGCATACAGCTTGACCGATCCTCGCTGGCCGGGACGGAGCACGCCCGCCGGTTGCTCGGCGGTGGTGGTCAACAACTGCAGGCTTGGCCGGAACGCGGCGTCGCCGGACCGGCCCACCAGGACCGAGCCTGCGGAAGCCACCCGCAGCAGACCGACGGGGATGTCCGTATCGCCCTGGTTGGCGAATTCGACGGTGAACTCGAAAGTGCGCCCGAGCCGCACTCGGCCGGGCGCGATCAAGTCGGCCACGAGACGACCAGGCTGGCCGACCAGGATCTCGAAAGCGCCCTCGCGCGCGGCGATCGAGCCGTCGGACCGGATGACTTGCAGAGCTGCCAGTCCTGCCGGTCGGCCCCTCAGATCGAACGTGGCGGCCAGCAAACCCGAGTCCGTGAAGTAGACCGCCTGGGCATCCAGGGGGCTGCCGCTGCCATCGATCATGCGGACCGTCGCGTCGGGCGTGAACAGTGCGCCCCCCAGCGACACGGTGACCTGCCCCAGATTGCTCCCGCGTTCGGGAGACACCCGCGTGATGCCGAAATCCCGCAGCATGGCCGTGACCGTGAACGTCTCGGCCACGGGAACCTCCGCGCCGTAGACCAGCACATAATACGGGCCTCCCTGGGCGGCCGTCCACGAGACCGATTGGTTCGCCGTGCCGGGCCGCACGGCCCGCTGGTCGAAATCCTGACGCGTGGGCGCGTCCCCGTGCTTGACGTACAGCTCGTGAGTCACGCCGGCCGGCCCCGTCAGCTCGACCTGCAGACTGGCACCCGCCGCGACATTCAGCTTGTATAGCTTCGACCCGCCCGTCGCGGCCAGCGCGCCGTTGCGGGCGACGCCTGGTGTCAAGGTCGGCACGTCCAGCGAGATCGTGTCGGCGGACGAGCCGCGGTTGTTGAGCAGCGAGTTGCCTTCGTAGACTTCGTTCTGCCAGTTCGTCCGCACCAGGAAGTAGTAGTCTCCGGGCAAGACGCCGGGCAGCGCGAGATTGGCCGTCGCTTCGTACGTTTGGCCCGGCCCCAGGTCACCGCTGTGAAGTTTGTCCCCCAACAGCACATCGTCGGGCGTCCAGACCGGATCGGCCGACAGATAGACCGCGTCGCGCCACGCGCCGACGGCGGTTCCTGTCCCGACGTTCTGCACCGTCCAGGCGACAGCCACCGTATCGTCCTGCAAACCGGCTGCCGGCCCGCGGGCGCTGGTGACCGCCAGATCCACGTCGGAGGGCCCCGAGGTTTGCTGCCGTTCGTACGGCCCCAGATCGACGTACGGCTGGGCCCCGCCGCCCCGGTTCGGGACGTGGGGATCGTCAAACCGCGGCCGGCCGTCTCGATCCGCCGGCGGCGCGCCCTCGCTGGTGCCGGCGTCGATGGCGGGCGAGCGGGCCCGCAGCTGGTACTGGCCGCCGGGCTGGTTGAAGTACAGAGGGTCCGCCGAGATGTTGCCGGCCGTGCCCGTCAGATCTTCCCATCCCCGGTAGTTGCCCAAGCGGTTGTTGTAGACGTCATTGAAGCTGGCCGCGATCGTCGGATTGGAACGCGCCTCGATCCCGTACCAGGTGCTGTTCGTGATCAGATTGTTGACCAAGACGGCGGTAGCGCCTTCGACGATGATCCCCACCTCGCCGCTGTCGATCACGTTGTTGAACGCGCGCAGCACCGCTCCGCCGCTGACCACCACGTTGCTCTGCCGCTCCGAGTCGTTGGCGTGGCCCGTGCGCACGATCAGGCTGTTGGCGACGTGAACCTGGGCGCCGTTGCTGGCGGTAAGTCCGGCATCCCAGTTGTCGCGGATGATCGAGTTGCGGACCTCCAGAGGACCGCCGTTGGCAAAGACCGTACCCGCCGCGGCGCCTCCGCCGTAACGCAGTTCGCAGTATTCGAGCACGTTGTCGACGCTCTTCGAGGTAAACTGAACTTGGCCCCATTGTCCGTGCGCGGGCACATAGTTTGCATTGTCAATGTTCACCCCCAGCGAATCGTCGTAGACCGACGTGAAGATGATCGGTCGGTCGGCGGTGCCGAGGGCGGCCAGCGTCCCCTCGACGAGCAGGCCGACACCACCCCATTTGGGAGCAATCACCTGCCCCGGAGCAATGCGTAGCGTCAGGCCCTCAGGGACGGTCACGCTCTTCTCCAGCCAATAGACGACATCGGTGTTGTTCCAAAGTGTTTCGCCGGGCAGTACGCCACCATCCAGTTGGACGCCGTTGATCCCGTTGTTCCGTAATGACACACCGCGGATGTCGGGATTGGCTGCCACATCCATACTGACCGCGGCGCGGACGTTGTCTTGGAAGGTGACCCCGGCGACGACCGGGTTGCTGCCCGCGATCCGCAAGCCTTCGTAGGAATCCCGGATGACGCTGTTGCGCAAGGCCAGGGGCGCGGCAGTGACGAGGGCCGCTTGGGTCTTGACGCTCGTCCCCGCGTAACGGATTTCGATGTGTTCGAGCACATTGTCGACGCTGGTCGGTTCGAGACGGATTCCTTTCCAGCTGCCGTAGGCGGGTGTATACGCCGCGTTGTCGATGTCAATGCCCCGCGGCGTGTCGGACGACGACGTGAAGAGGATCGGCTGTTCGGCCGTGCCTCGCGCGTCCAGCGTCCCGTTGACCAGCAGTGCTTTACTCGACGCGGCGACGATCTGACCGGGAGCAACGCTCAACGTGGCCCCTGCCGCGACCGTGATGTCACCCTTCAGCACGTAGACGATGTCGGGATCATCCCAACGGTTGCTTTGCGCCATCACGCCGCCGTCCAATTGGAGGCCGTTGACCCCGTTGTTCTCCACCGATACGCCGCGGATGGCCGGATCGGACACCAGGTCCATGCTGACCGCGGCGCGCACGTTGTTCTGGAAGGTGACCCCGGCGACGACCGGGTTGCTGCCCGCGATCCGCAAGCCCTCGTAGGAATCCCGAATGACGCTGTTGCGCAAGGTCAGGGGTGCTGCGGTGACGATCGCCGCCTGGGTCGCGATGCTCGTCCCCGCGTAGCGGATTTCGACGTGTTCGAGCACGTTGCCGACGCTGAGGGGTTCGAGGCGGATCCCCTTCCAGTTGCCTCGGGCGGGCGCGTAATGGGGGTAATTGTCGATGTCGATGCCGCGCGGCGTATCGTAAGTCGACGTGAAGATGATCGGCTGCTCGGCCGTGCCGCGCGCGTCCAGCGTACCGTTGACCAGCAGTGCTTTACTCGACGCGGCGACGATCTGACCGGGAGCAACGCTCAGCGTGGCCCCTGCCGCGACCGTGATGTCATTGCTCAGCACGTAGATGATGTCGGGATCATCCCAACGGTTGCTTTGCGGCATCGCGCCGCCGTCCAGTTGAAGTCCGTTGACCCCGTTGTTCTCCACCGACACGCCGCGGATGGCCGGATCGGACACCAGATCCATGCTGACCGCGGCGCGCACGTTGTTCCGGAAGGTGACCCCGGCGACGACCGGGTTGCTGCCCGCGATCCGCAAGCCCTCGTAGGAATCCCGGATCACGCTGTTGCGAAAGGTCAAGGGCGCTGCGGTGACGAGCGCCGCCTGGGTCGCGATGCTCGTCCCCGCGTAGCGGATCTCGACGTGTTCGAGCACGTTGCCGACGCTGAGGGGTTCGAGGCGGATCCCCTTCCAGTTGCCTCGGGCGGGCGCGTAATGGGGGTAATTGTCGATGTCGATGCCGCGCGGCGTATCGTAAGTCGACGTGAAGATGATCGGCTGCTCGGCCGTGCCGCGCGCGTCCAGCGTACCGTTGACCAGCAGTGCTTTACTCGACGCGGCGACGATCTGACCGGGAGCAACGCTCAGCGTGGCCCCTGCCGCGACCGTGATGTCATTGCTCAGCACGTAGATGATGTCGGGATCATCCCAACGGTTGCTTTGCGGCATCGCGCCGCCGTCCAGTTGAAGTCCGTTGACCCCGTTGTTCTCCACCGACACGCCGCGGATGGCCGGATCGGACACCAGATCCATGCTCATGGCGGCCTGGGTGTTGTCGCGGAGCGTGATGTTGGTCAGCGTCGGGCTGCTGGTGACGATCCGCAGTCCCTGCGTCGAAGAACTATGGATCAGCGAGTTGCGGAGGGTCAGCTCCCCGTCGGCGATCACCACGGCCGTCGCCCCCGCGCCGCCGTATCGGATCTGAACGAAGTCGAGGACGCTGCCCGTGCTGGAGTTGGTGAACTGGATCGAGCCCCATTGCCCTTTCGCGCCTTGCGTGGGACCGTCGCCTCCCGTGTCCACGTCATCGGCGGTGCCCAACACACCGTCCGGCCCCGTGTCGTCCTTGAGCGATGTAAAGAGGATGGGGTTATCGACGGTACCGGGGGCAAGGAGTGTGCCTTTGACGAACAAGTCCCGGGAACTGGAATCAAACTGGACGATCGCGCCGGCTTCGATGGTCAGCGTGACACCCGGCTCCACCGTGACGTCGCCCGTAATGCGATGCACGTCGGCGGCGGTCCAGGTTTCGTCGGCTGCAATGCTGCCCGAGTGGACTTGCGCCAGCAGCAACCGCGGTTCGAGCGGTTCCAATCCCAATCGCATCGGCCGGCGGGGATTGCGGCAGGCCTTGCGGTTCTTGCGGGAACGGCTGAGGCATTGGCCCCAGCGGACAAGGCGAGATGGCGACGACATTGGATTTCTCCTCATGCATCAAAGGTTGGGCCGTTGGTTCTCCTGCTAGCAGAAACGCTCGGCGAGATCCTTGAGGACCGGAGGGGACAGTCGGGACAAGAAAGGCCGCGCCTGGTGCGGCCCGCAATCGCGAAGCGCCCGTCGAGGCCAGTGCGGCACTGTCGCGCGACCAACGCAAATCACGCACTTCCCCCGCATAGCCCTCTAGCTTGGCCGTGATCCGGCCGTCGACAGAATCCCAGATCTGCTGCCGATCTGCGGCAGCCAGCATTCGGCTGTCGGGCGACCAAGTCAAAGCCCTCACGCTGGGCTCCTCGGTGTTGATGGCGACCGCGAGTGAACGTTCCGCCACATCCCCCACGGATACGCGTTTCTCACATTGGCTGGCTGATATGCGGCCGCCGTCGGGCGACCAAGCCAATCTGCCGACGGCCGTATCCTTGCCCGGAAGCGTCCCCAGGGACGCGCCGGTCTTTACGTCCCACAGCAGCAGCCCCGAGCCGTCGCGAGATCCAGTGGCCACGCTCCGGCCGTCAGGCGCCCAGCGGTGCTGCCGCGAGCAGCCGGGGAAGGGAATGACCTTCCACGGCGTTTCTATCCCAGTGAATTGATGGATAAGAATTAATCAACAAGAATTCTAAGCCTCGCCCGCCGAGATTGCAACCCTCCTGGAACTTCTTCCGACACTCCTGAGACTTCTGACCAGACGCGGGGCCCTTTCCGCTGCCGGCCACTTGAACCCAAACGTTGCAGACGTTTCCCTGTAGGATGGATTGCCAATCCGTCCCTCGCAGATTGGAACCAGGGCTGGCGAGACATCATCGGTGGTGCGATTCATCCAGAACTGGCTTTTGAGCTTTTACAATCGGTAATTTGTGGACGGATTGGCAATCCGTTCTACTTTCAATGCAACTACGGGGTGAACTTAGGAGCAGATTGCGGCTCGTCTCTCGGCCAAGATCCCGGTCTGACACGCTCGCCTGGCACGCAGCAAGTCATGTGATGTAAGAGGTTTTCATTCAACGGATGAGCCAACGATCAGCTCTGCTCTGAAAGCGGTTTCGTCATCTTGTGTCCGAAGCTGTAACCGCCGCACCGGACGGTCGGCTGCGGCGGGTATTTCGGAAATCGACGATCCTGCTGAGCCAGGCGGCACAGCAGGAACCGCGAGCCCTTTCCGGAAATCACCTCCTTCATGCTTGCACACGTCTCACAGAGGCTCACGATGACCGCCATGAGAAGAGCAAGCCTCCCTCGCCTGTTGAACCCTGCGAATCACGCCTCGAAGTCGCTCCGGCGCGGCTGGACGGGGTCGGCCTTTTCCTCGATGGTCTGGCGTTCCCGCCACGGTTTCTTCTGCTGGTAGCTTTCAAGTTCCTGCTTCAGCTGGTCGTCGACCTCGTCCTCGCCGGCGCCCAGTTCCACGGCTTTGCCGGCCCACTTGCGGGCCGTTTCGAAATCGCCGATTTCCGCATAGGCAGAGGCCAGCGTGCTCAGGATGTGGGCCTTTTTGTATTCCGTGACTTCGCAAGCTTTCGTCGCCAGCTTGACGGCGCGCGGGCCGTCGCGAAGCTTGTCGTCGGGCGAGGTGGCCAGGACCCAGGCAAAATTGTTCAGCACGCCGTGGTTTTCAGGCTCCTGAGCGACGAGGAGTTCAAAATCAGCGATGGCTTCGGCGTGCTTGCCGACGCTCAATAACGTGTCGGCGCGGGCTTGCCGCGCTGTGGCGTTGTCTTTGTCCTCGTCCAGAAGCGTGGAAAAGATGGCCAATGCCTTGCTCGGCCGCCGGTCCTGGATGTAGTAGCCTGCCAGTTGCAGCCGCCAAGCGACGTTCTTGGGATCTTGTTTCAGCAGCAACTCGATGTCCGCGATGGCGTCCCCGATCCGGCCTTCTTCGGCGTAAATCAGGCTCCGCAGCAGCACGCCCTGGACCAGGTCCGGGCTGATCAGCAATACGCGTTCAATGTCATCTTTGGCTGCCGCGACGTTGTCTTGGATCAAGTGCAGCCGAGCGCGGATCACCAGCGCCTGGACATCCCGCGGCTCGATCCGAATCGCCTGGTCGAGGTCGGTCAGCGCCCCGTCGATGTCCTGCTTGAGCACCTTGACGCGGGCCCGCAACGTGTAGCTGAGCGAAGACTCCGGTTTCAGCTGGATCGCTTTCTCGATGTGCGTCAGGGCTTCGTCGAGCCGTTCCAGGTTCGTCAGGGCCTCGGCCAGCGCCAGCTGCGCGCTGAAATTGTCTTCGTTTTGCTTCAACAGGTTGGTAAAATCCTCGATCGCCTTTTCCGCTTCGCCTTGGTCCAAGTAGACCAAGGCGCGGGCCTGCCAGGCGTCCGCATTGTTCGGATCCGCTTCGATCGCCAAGCCATAATCCTGCAGCTGGGCCTCTGCTTCTTCCCGGAACCCGCCGCGAAGCACCAGCGCAACCGAACGTTGCTTCTTGTCGTCCTCAAACAAGTTCACCGCCGCCCCGGCCGCCTTGGCGCCGCGCAGCGAATCGCCTCCGGGCAGCGCGTGCAAGCGGGCGATCAGCAGATGCGCGTCGCCCAACGTGGGACTGACTTCGATCACACGCTCCAGGTCCTGCAGGGCAAACTGTCGCAACAGCGGCCAACGCCGGTCGGGGGGCGACTGATCGAAAACGGGACCGCACAGCTGCGCGGCACGCTGGTACAGCGTGGAGGACATCAGCTGTTTGGCAAACGCCTGATTATCCGCGTCCAGGCCTTTTTTCAGGGCGTTTTCGCACAGCTTGGCCACTTTCTCCAAGTCGGACAAAGATTCGGCGGTAACCTGCAATTCGGTGGCCTTGTCCAAGTCCGCCTGGCCCTCGTTGGCGGCGCGAGCCGCCGAGACCGAGAACACGGTCAAGGTGAAAAAACAAACCGCCGTCAAGGCAAACAATCCCGCACGAGTCATTCTGAAACTCTCCCTGCCATGGTCAGATTTCGAAACGCGTGGACCGAAACCTCGATCCAACTATACAGCATTATTGCGTAAATCGCCCCGTTCGGCTATCCAAGTTATCCCGAAGCTGCTATCAGGAAACGGCGGCGGGCCCCAAATCCGGTCATGAAATGACCGTTCCACGGGAGCGTCTTACGGCAGTTCTCGGACGTAGATGTTCTTAAAGTACAGCGTATTGCCGTGGTTTTGCAGTTCGATCGCACCCGTGGGATCAATGGGTTTGTCGCGTTCCCAATAGTTTTCCATAGTGACGTTGTCGACCACCAATTGCTCATTCAGCCAAATCCAGACCTTTTCACCGACCATCTTGATCCGGAACGTGTTCCATTCCCCCACCTTGTCCGCTCGGCAGATCGGCTGGCTGGGGTTCTTCTGGTTGTTATACAACCCGCCGGAGCCTTCTTTGTGTGCGTCGGCGTCCCAAATCTGCACCTGGGGACTGCCTCGCAAATAAATGCCGCTGTCGCCTTTGGGCAGGATCTTCCAATCGACGAATAGCTCGAAGTTGCCATAATCCTTGACCGTACACAGATTCGAGCCTTTGCCGTCAAACACAATCACGCCATCTTCGACCCGCCAGTGCGCTCGCATCTGCTCGTCGGCTTTTTGCTGGGCGTTGGCCAACTGCTCCGCCGTCATCTTGGCCCGAGCCGGCGGGGTGGCAACCAATCCTTTCCAACCCGTCAAATCGACACCGTTGAACAGGGCCGTAAAGCCCTCCGGCGGCGTATTGTCCGCAGCAACGGCCGCGTGGGTCAAGAAAGCAACCAGGCAACAGGCAACAAGACCAATTCTTCGGCAGCCCACTTCGCTCTGATCGCTGAAATGCAAAAAAGGCCCTGTCTTCCCGCATGAAACGCTAGTCTTCATGATACCCCCCCCCAATAAGTTCAGATCGGCTTGAATTGGCGGCCTGCGGTTGTACATACAACCGCAGGCCATGTCCGGATGCTGGCTTCGTTCGCGTCCACTGATACCGTGAAGCCCATCCTGCGTCCATAGTCTCTTTCGGGGGCACGTGTCGAGACGTTCTGCGGATCGGGCAGCGGCCGCTCGGCGTGCTGGCGGCGCGGCAGGCGGGTCGTCCAGGCAGAAAGGTTGCATCGGGCCGCGGCCTCCACGTCTGCCGCCCGCCTGGGCCAGGCCGGCTGTTGATTTATTCGTGGCGTATGCTTCCCGCTTGCGAAATGGCCAACGGAAGCAAAACAACAAATTGAACATAGGCAGCGTTGGCAGACTGGCGGATAGGAAGGTGACAGCCACCAAATCTAGACAACATCGGCTGATTGCGCAAACTATATTCCCTTGTGCTCGGTTTCCTTCTGGGGGCGTCCGCGCGGGCGTAGCGTTGACTCAAGGCCGAGCTGACGGGACGTGGTGGCGATCCAGCTGTCGTCGCCGTATGGCGTGCCGCGGTTGACACAACGACGCAACGCTGCCAGTTCCGGTTCTGTTTGCGGCTCGTTCACGATGTCAACCCAATTCGCGGGCCTTGGCAAAGGCCATGCGGATAGGACTGCCGGAGGGCTGTCCTCACGGCCCAGGCATCTCAAACGATACAGATGCCCGTATCCCGTCTCGTGGCGATGCTCCTTCCAACGCTTGACGTGCGTGTTAGTGAGTTGCTGCATGAACGCTGCCAGATCACCGTCGCGTTCTGGCCAAAGGACAAAGTGCCAATGGTTTCAGAGCAGGCAATACGCGCAAACCCGCATCGGTCGAACGCGCAACGTTTCCTGCATCACCCGCTCGAACGCCAAGATATCTTCATGCTTCCCGAAGAGGTCTCGCCGTCCGACTCGGCGATTTAGCACGTGGAAAACCATTCCACCCGGCGCATGTCTTTTTGATCGAGGCATTCACGACTGATACCTAAACCTCCCAGCTTTGTCAAATTTGCTGGCTGTCACCTTTTTCTCCTTTTTCTCCCTGCCCACGCGCGTCGGTTGTTCGTTGTATGCAGCCCCACTCCGTTCCCATTCGTGCAATTCGTGCGATTCGTGGTTCCCCCCTTTGTCGCCGCGATGAGTCCGCGTACACCGTACCAACATCACGCCATCAACTCGTCCCAGCTCGATACCGTCACAAGCCCGTCGGTCAGTTCTTCAAGCGTCTCGATATCGCGGATCGCTTCGATCTCGTGCCGAACCGTCTCGTCCGCATCTCCAAATCGCAGCCGCCCCTGCCGCAGGATCACGCGATGCAGTTCCTCGACGCGTCCCTCCTCCAAAATCGCCTGATACGTCACTGATTCACGCATGGCTATCGATGCTCCTTGAAAAAGTCGCCTCACTTCATCCGGGGCTTTCAACCGCAACCCCGTCAAAATGTACGCAGCCGTCAACAGCCGATCCGCTTGCGTACCGGCTGCCTCCCGTTCGAGCCGCTCTGCCAACTGCCGGACAACCGCCGCCAAGCCGTCCGTCAAACCAAGCGTCTCGGGCAACTTGCCCAAAACGGCCAACGGCGCCGTCACCAGCGAGCTGCGAAGCAACTGCTCGGCGGGGATCTCCCACAGTCGGATGACCTCGAATCCGAAATCCATTCTACCGCGTTCCGGCCGGGCGGCATATTGCACGCTGCCCGTCATATTCGGATGCGCCGCTTGCTCGCGAAGCAACAGCACGCTGCTATGCACGGGTATCCCATACTTACGGTGCAACAGCACATTATACGCCAGCACGTCCAGATGTTTCGTAGCCGACGCACCAGCCTGGGCGTCGAGGTGCAGAATCTCCGTCAGCGGATCGCCGATCCCGAAAACCACGTCCGCAGCCGTCGTGACCGTGGACAAGTCCACGTTCAGCAGCGTCACGGAACGGTCCGTGGGGCCGTCAAAACAAGCGACAAACCCGGCCGGCTCTTGAGCGGCAAGGTCCTTGACCGTGGCATCGTAAGGCTTGGACACGCGCGGTTCTCCCCTCAATTCACAACTCGCCCGGATGTCTGGAATCAGCGCCCCGTAACGGTACTACGCCCGGACCAGGACCGCAAGCCCCGCCTCGCGACAGGGGCGAACGCAGGGGGGGCGGAAGTCGTTTTCGGGCAACCCGCTTTCCAGCTCGTGCCGGGACAGAAAAAGGTGACAGCCACCAAATCTAGGCAACATCGGCCGATTGCGCAAACTATGTTCCCTTGTGCTCGGTTTCCTTCTGGGGGCGTCCGCGCGGGCGTAGCGTTGACTCAAGGCCGAGCTGACGGGACGTGGTGGCGATCCAGCTGTCGTCGCCGTATGGCGTGCCGCGGTTGACACAACGACGCAACGCTGCCAGTTCCGGTTCTGTTTGCGGCTCGTTCACGATGTCAACCCAATTCGCGGGCCGTGGCAAAGGCCATGCGGATAGGACTGCCGGAGGGCTGTCCTCACGGCCCAGGCATCTCAAACTCGACCATCGCCATAACTCCGCGCGCTCGACAAGTTTCGCGCGCAGCGCGTTTCGCTCGACGTAACGAATCACGCGTTAGAAATAGTCTTCCGTCTGTACGGGGAACGACTTGTACCGTCCCTGATACAGATGCCCGTATCCCGTCTCGTGGCGATGCTCCTTCCAACGCTTGACGTGCGTGTTAGTGAGTTGCTGCATGAACGCTGCCAGATCGCCGTCGCGTTCTGGCCAAAGGACAAAGTGCCAATGTTATGTGCAGCGTCGAATTATGTTGAGCAGACGGGCTTTTCCCCCGCTTTCCAAAGAAATGGCGGATTGATGCTGCACATAATCCGCTGCTCGCATGGGAGCCCAGATCGTCATCATACCCCCAACCAGACGGATTCCTCTGCTTGCTCGACGCTTCTTGTCCGTAGTCGCCAGCACGGCACGGGGCGAGGAGACTCGTGACGTAGCCACAGCAAGGGCCAATTATGTGAAGTTGTGCGATGGGGATCATCCGCCAAATCCACAAATACAGGTGCTTTCGGGGGCCGGTGCAGCTCAACTTCACATAACTCAAAGCTTCACATAACATTTTTTATGTTGAGCTCAACATAACCAATGGTTTCAGAGCAGGCAATACGCGCAAACTCGCATCGGTCGAACGCGCAACGTTTCCTGCATCACCCGCTCGAACGCCAAGAAATCTTCATGCTTCCCGAAGAGGTCTCGCCGTCCGACTCGGCGATTTAGCACGTGGAAAACCATTCCACCCGGCGCATGTCCTCTTGATCGAGGCATTCACGACTTATACCTAAACCTCCCGGCTTTGTCAAATTTGGTGGCTGTCCCAATACTGTTCGGCACAGCGGTTGCTAATGGTACGCATCCTCGACGCTTGCCGTCGAGTCATTGAGGAAAACGGGCCACGAGGGCAACTCTCAGAGAGCACCCTTTAATCCTCGCCGCTTGCCGGCGAGTGCGTCAGGCTAATTGGCGGTAGCACGATGTCAGCCATCTATCCTGAATCTCCCGACGGCAAGCGTCGGGGATCACGGTCGTTCGAGATGGACGCTTGTTCGTAGCCACGTAACCTGAAACACTCGCCGGCGAGCGGCGAGGATGCCTACCCAAGCACGAAGCGTGCCGAACAAGATTGGGACAGGTCCAATACTGTTCGGCACGAGATTTGGCCTATTTTTTTAAGGAGAAGCTGGGCAAAATAGTGCCAGAGCAAAGAGAAAAGCTGATCGTGCCGACGGTCTTCACGCACAATCTTGGCGCTTGGCAGGTATTGTCGAGCAGCACGGAGAAGATTGACCTTTACTTGGTTGGGGGCCGCTACAATCCGGATCGGAACGCGATTATTGAGGCGAGGGTTTTCGAGGGGCAGCTTAAGCCTTGGAGTCCCAATATCGCAATTATCGCGGTCAGCGGAATCGATCAGGAAGGGCTCTATTGTTCCAACATTCAGGACGAGCACCCCGTCAAGGAGCAACTCGCGAAAAAGAAAGTCGAGCGTCGGCTGATCGTCTGCGACCACTCGAAAATTGGTCGCACCGATGTGCGAATGTTTGTTTCTCTCGAAAACCTCAAGAACGACTGCGCCGAGGTGTTCCTAATCACGGACGAATTTGATTGGAAAGACATCAACCCGCCGTATCGCCAGCCTGAGTACCAAGCGACCTTGAAGGCGATCGAGGCAACGCTTGGAGAGGACAAAGTTATCCGTGTGCCCGTTGATGGCCCGGACGGCGGCGAGAGCGTCGGCAGCTACAAGGACTGTGAGAACGGAGCCCCGTGTGACAGCTTTGAATCCACGAGCGCCTAATCTGGCTGAGACAGAGAAAATGTACCATTCCGGCCCATTGCTCGCGGGCGAAAAGTACCGCGAGGCTGGAGGCGGACATCCGCGGCAGGTCGGGCGATCTCATCGGGAAAATGGACGCAATTTCGTCGGACTTGTGCGAGTCGGTTGGTACGTCGACCTGTTTGTAGGATTTGGTGGGGAATCACTTTTTTTCGTGGGCCCTCCTGGGCGATGGCCACAAAGACGTGACGTTCGCCCGTGAACGCGACACGGACGAACGTCGGGACGCGGGGCGGGAATGGCGGCACCTGCCGGATCGCGGCCAGACGACTGACGCTCACAGGCACGCCAAGCCCCACCGACGACACGGACGCGACTTCCGCCCGTGGACGCGACACGGGCGAACGGCGGGACGCGGGGGGGAGCACCTGCCGGATCGCGGCCGGAGGCCAACGAGCCGGCCATCCCGCATCGCACCGTTTGCCCGCCGACCCGCACATGGTAAACTGAAGCATCCTGTTCTTGTTTCTTGTGCGAAATCCCTGGTGGTCCCGTCCTGTGAGCGACGTCAGCCAAATCCTATCCCAGATCGAATCCGGCGATCCGAAAGCCGCCGAGCAGCTGTTGCCATTGGTGTACGACGAGTTGCGGAGGTTGGCGGCGGGGAGGCTGGCCCAGGAAAAGCCGGGCCAGACCCTCCAGGCGACCGCGCTGGTGCATGACGCATACATCCGCCTGGTCGACGGGGAACAGACGCAGCGTTGGGATTCGCGAGGGCACTTCTTTGCGGCAGCCGCCGAGGCGATGCGGCGGATTCTGGTGGAGAATGCCCGACGGAAGCAGAGCCTCAAGCAGGGAGGCGACTGTTCGCGTCTGGAACTGGAATTCGATATCGCGGCGTTTGCCGAGGCAAAGCACGATCTGCTGGCCATCGACGAAGCCCTGGAAGAACTGCAGCAGGTGGACCCCGAAAAGGCAACCTTGGTAAAGTTGCGGTTCTTCGCCGGACTAAGCGAAACGGAAGCAGCCGCCGAAATGCAGATCTCTCGCGCAACCGCCTCCCGCTATTGGACTTATGCGAAGGCTTGGCTGTTCAACCGACTGCGGGAACGGGAAATTTCCGAAAAATCGCAAAATCCGTGAGGCGCGCGGCGCGCCGATTTCGCATTGGAAGTAGTGGCTCGGAACTCCGTCTGACCTTTTTCGGGAACCAAGATCATGCTCACCGACGCCGAAGCGATTTTTCATGCGGCACTGGACCTGTCCGACAAGGAACGCGGCCCTTATGTGGACACGGCGTGTGCCGGCAATCCGCAATTGCGGGCCGACGTCGAGGCTCTACTCCGGGCCCATGCCGAAGCGGGAAGTTTTCTGGAGAAGGGGCCGCTGGTGCGCGGAAAGTCGCCCGCTGTCGAGGCGGGGAGCGACAACGCGACCCAATTATTGCAGCGGCACGATCCGAATGACGACATCGGCGGGCTGCTCGCGCCGAGCGATGTTCCCGGTTCCCTCGGCCGGTTGGGACACTACGAAGTGCAGCAGGTTCTGGGAAGCGGCGGCTTCGGGACCGTGCTGCGAGCCTTTGACGACAAGCTGCAGCGGATGGTCGCCATCAAGCTGATTTCTCCCGAACTGGCCACCACGTCGCCCGCCCGCAAGCGTTTTCTGCGCGAAGCCCAAGCCTGTGCGGCGATCCGGCACGAGAACATCGTGGAGATCCATCATGTCGAAGAGCAGCCGTTTCCTTATCTGGTGATGGAGTACATCCCCGGCCAGACCCTCGAAACGAAACTCAACGAGCACGGGCCGCTGGACGTCCCGGAAGTCTTGCGGCTCGGCTGGCAGATCGCCAGCGGACTAGCTGCTGCCCATGCGCGGGGTCTGATTCATCGGGATATCAAACCGGCGAACATCCTCCTCGAAGGCGGGCGGGACGATCGCGTGAAGATCACCGATTTCGGCTTGGCCCGCGCGATCGATGATGCCTCGCTGACGCAGAGTGGCATGATCGCCGGCACGCCCATGTACATGGCTCCCGAACAGGCCCAGGGACTTGCACTGGACCAGCGGGCCGATCTGTTCAGCCTGGGGAGCGTGCTGTATCGGATGGTCAGCGGTCGCCCGCCATTCCGGGCGGAAACGACGTTGGCCGTTCTGAAACGCGTCACCGAAGACACGCCGCGGCCGATCCAGGAGATTATTCCCGAAACGCCCGACTGGCTTTGCGCGATCATCTCCCGGCTGCACGCCAAGCGGCCGGAAGATCGTATCCAGACTGCGAAGGAACTGGCCGACTTGCTGGCGCAGTGCCAGAAGGCGCTGGAGCTGGGAACAGCGCCCGTGCTGCCGTGGCCTGTCGTGCCCGCCGAGCCGGAGGACAGTCGTGTCGCTCCGCAGCCCGCACGGACGACACCGACGGTCGCCTCTCGCCGATTTACCGGCGGTGTCCTCGCCTCCGCGGCCGCCATCCTGCTGCTGATCGTCGGGGTAGGCATTACCGACGCGACCGGCGTCACCAACGTCCGCGGGACCGTCATCCAACTGTTCTCGCCCGCCGGCACGCTGGTCGTGGAAGTGGACGACCCCGGCGTGAGCGTCAGCATTGACGGCGAGGAAATGGTCATCACCGGCACGGGAGTCAAGGAACTCCGCCTGAAGCCCGGCCAGTACAATGTGCTGGCCAGCAAGGACGGCAAGCTGGTGAGCCAGGAACTGGTCACCGTCACCAGGAACGGCCGGCGGGTCGTGCGGGTCAGCCGCGAAGCGGGGCCGGCCCTCGCCACCGGAGACAGGCCGACACCGGACACGGGGACAGCCCCTGCGCCCCGTCCCGACGACGTTGCGACGGGTTCTGCGGGATTGAGCCCCTTCGACCAACTCCGCCCGGAAGACATCCCGGCCGAGGATCGCTTCCCGTGGCAGCCGAAAGAATTGGTAGCCGTCCTCGGCAGCCATCGGCAGCGGCATCTACAACCGGTCGCATCGGTCGCCCTGAGCGGAGACGGCCGCTGGGTGGCCAGCGCGGGAACCGCCTACGGCCAAGAAACTTCGGCGGTGATTCTCTGGGATCGGGCGACGATGAATCGGGTGGCGACCGTGAAGGGCAGTCAAGGAGTGGCATTTTCGCCCGACAGCAAGAACCTTGCCTGCGCCTACCCGGGCGACGCCATTCACCTGTACGACCTCACCGCGACGCCTCCCAAGTTGTGGCTGCGCGTGCCGAACTCCGAGCAGGTCCTGTACGTGGCCTTCGACGCCAGCGGCGAGCGATTGTACGGGTCCCACAAAGGCCTGCAGCGGTGGCAACTGACGGAGTCGAAAGCCGTCGAGCTGCCGGTCACTGAGTCCGAGAACCGCCTGGAGAAGTTCTCTATCGATCGCGACGGCACAACAGCCGTGTTGTTCGAGAGTTCGGTCTATCTCCCCCCCCAAAAAATGCCAGATGCCTTGGTCTGGGATCTCAGCGGCGATCAACCGAAACAGCGGTTCGTCATCAAATCTGAAGACCCGCAACACGGGATCATCTGCGTCGCACTTTCTCCCGACGGCAAGCGACTGGCCACCGGACAGCAAGACAGAAATCTGCGTTTCTGGGACATCTCCGCCGACACGCCGCGGGAAGTGGCTTCGCTTGTTGTGTCAGGGAACACCTACATTGCTGATTTGGCCTTTACTCCCGATGGCAAATCGATCATCGCGACTATGCATCTGAGCGGGGCATTTTTGCTGGATGTCGCCCAGCCCGTTCCCACCGTTCGATCGGGGCTGAGTTTCCACAACCGTCACGGGGCCGTCGCGATCAGCCCGGACGGCAAGGCTGCGGTGGTTGGGGACAGGTGGGGTTCTGTGACCCTGTTGAGTCTGGAGGACCAAACGCTCCGGGAACTGCTGGCACCCCCGGGGCATCGGAGCGCGATGTGTTCTCTCGAACTGACCCACGATGGAAGCACTCTGGTTTCTGCCTGCCGGAACGAATATGCCCGCGTCTGGACCCTTGATGGCCGACGATTCGTGCCGACAGCCGAGACACGCAGCGAAATAAAGTCTTTCATCACTCCGACGGGCGATTACGTGATCGCGAGGGGAACCGTTTTTCAACTTGATCTAGCCGGGTTGAATCCGGTTAAACAATTGAGCGGGCTCCCTTTGTGCCTAAGCGGCGACGGAAAGACGCTTGCGGTCGATGGCCTGGGCATTGTCGACCTTGCGGGCACACTGTCGCAAGAGCGCCTGCGTCTGCCCGTCGCGAAGCAGCCCTCCTTCGCGGATCTGAACACTGACGGCTCCGTGTTGGCCGCCTACACTGGCGGAGACAAGCACGTCACCTGGTGGGATCTGCGAGAGAAGGATCCGCAACCCCGGCAGATTCCCTGTGACAACAATCGCCTCGCGAACCTGAAATGGACGCCCGATGGCCAGTCGCTGATCCTGGTGGGCACCGACGGGATTGTGGTCTGGGACTGGAACCAGGGACAACCGCGAGAACGTCGGCGTCGAATGGAACTTCTGAACTTGGTCGGCTTGGCGGTGGCGCCCGATGGCCTGACCTTCGCAACCGGATCCTCCGATGGTCGGGTCATCATCTGGGAAACCGCGACGCTCGCTCCGCAGCGGCAGTGGACAGTGCCCACGCACGTCCAAACCGTCCAATTCGCCCCCGACGGCCGTCACCTGCTGCTGGGCTACGCCAACGGCGTGATCGAGGTCCTGCGTCTGGCGCCGGCCCCCGCGTCCGCCGGACGGTAACCGTGAACATGGTTTCCGAGGGTGGGGCCAGCCGCTCGGCGGTGAACGCTTGAGCGGCTGTTTTCCACTGCAACACGGGTCGCACTTGACCAACCGGTTTCGTCCCCGGGCTGATGGGCAACGTAGCCGCTTGGCCGCTATCCGGCAGGTACTGGCTCATTCCGATACGTGGCCCCAGGCATTCAATCCGCCCCAGACAGCCTGCAGACTTTTGGTCTAAACCAAATTCCTCGTGATCGTGGACGCGACCAGCCCGGACAACATGTCCGGCTACCGCCCCGGACGGCATTGACTGCATCCCTGTTTAAGACGTCATGCGCGTCGCGGGCGTTTCAACACGGGCCGCTTGGCCGCGACCCGCCAGGGGCTGGCCCATCGCCCTGTGGCCCGCCGTTCGCCCGGGTCGCGTTCACGGACGGAAGTCGCGGCCTTTGGGCCGACTGGGGCGTCGCGACGTGGGCACGGGACGCAGCCTGGCCGCGACCCGGCAGACGCTGGCCACCCACGCGGCCACTGGCAGTCGGCCAGCAGCACGCTCGCCGACGACGTGCCCCGCTGTGAGTAGCCGCCTGCCCGTGATTCGGCAGGTGCTGGTCCCGTCACACCAGCCAAGGGTCGATTTGCAGTCAAGCCCTTAAATTTGATCTCGGAGATGCTTGCAATCTTAGCCCCTCACTACACCGCGTCTTTGACATCGATCCAGCCGTTACCCAGTCCAAATCGTCGCCCAGCACCTCGTCGACCAGATCGGTCGCCCGATCGAGATCATCGTCCAGGAAGAACCAGTCGTCGCCGGCACTGCCGGTCAGAACGTCGGCGTCGGCATCTTCGAGGACCGTGTCGCCAGAACGCAGATGGTAGGCGAAGTCCTCTGCGATCAAGGCCCGAATTCGGTCCAAGTAGCCGCCCCCCGACGTCCACCGCTGCATGATCTGGGAGAAGGCTTCATCGTGATTTCGCTGAAGCACACCGTCGTCCCGATAGTCAAACACGGTGTAGCCGGCGATCAGAATGTCATCGTCGGCATTCCCGATGATGCGGTCGGCACCGGGACCGCCGACCAGGATGTCGAGGCCGCTCTGGCCCAGGATTAAATCGTCACCTATGCCGCCGAACAACGCGTCGTTGCCGTTGCCGCCTTTGAGTCGGTCGTTTCCGCCGTCGCCGTAGAACCACGCGGACAGGCTGATGCTGCCCGCGACCTGGATGTCGTCGTCACCCGCCTGCCCGAAAGCCAGCAAGCGACCGGTCGGTTGGCCTGTGTACAACTCCCGCCCATCTAGCAGGATCTTGATCTCCTCGGGACTCGACCCCGAGACGAAGCGGATCTTGTCATCTGTGAGCGTGCCGCCCACGGCCAGATCGCCACCCACTTGAGGCGACACGATCTCGATGGTGACCATCTCGACTACGGTGCTCTCGCCCGAGTCGTCGTCGCTCACAGTAACTCTGACCTCGTAGACACCTTCGGCTGTGTAGACGTGCGCGGCCTCGAACGAACCGGCTGTCATGATGCTCGGTTCACCATGAGTGTCGATCACCGGAGCGCCTGTGGCATCTGTCGTACCGTCTCCCCATTCGATGCTGTAGCTAAAGGTCTCTTCGGTCTCACCACCTGTTGCTGGATCCGTGTTCAGGGGGTTGTCGAACCCGGGATCTGAAAAACTGCCGTTAAAGAACACTGTCTGGCCGCGAA
>Ga0351916_1036_pt1 | contig 49428 bp, 36 predicted proteins | sample TotcelHT113001N3_FD_206868 | JGI IMG/M metagenome (GOLD analysis project Ga0351916, IMG submission 206868) | Enriched cells from coal bed in the Powder River Basin, Montana, United States - Total cells T11 rep1 HSBNCT.T11.300.1.N3 ... | reverse complement strand
GTCCGGGTAGTACGGGCCGCCGAGGTCGATCCACGTCACGATCCGGTCCATCTCGTCCGCCGACAGGCGGACCTCGTAGTGGCCGCGTCGGAGCAGTTCGACCAACCGGCTGCGATGGGCCCCCGTGGCGTACGCTGGTTTGATCGGCGCCAGCCCCAGTCCGACCGTGTTCAGCCAAGCGCTCTCCCGTCCCCAGTTCTGGAACAGCTCGACGTACGAGGCGTTGAACACCAGTTCCTTGTCGCCTGCCAAAACCAATTTCGCCTCTGCCTCCTGGCCGAAATCGTGGCAGCGCACGCAATGCTGGTCCCAGATCGGCTGGATCTCCTGCAAGTAGCCGAAGGAACGGACCGGGCCGTGCCAGCCGGTCAGTTTGCTGGGCGGACGCCGAAGCGCCAGCGAGCTTCCCGGCGGGGACTGCATCGTCAGCCGGTGGTCATGACAGCCGATACAGGCCTGGGTCTCGCCGGGCTGGACCTGCGTGCCGGAACGCATCGTGGAGATCATCATCCCGTCGCGGTCGAGCAACTGAAAATAGACAAACCGCTCGGCCGGCAGCTCGAAGCTCGCCGAGCCATCCGCCTCGACCGGCACGGTGCCCAGAATCCGCTTCACCTCGAACCCCGCCCAGGAGATCGCCGGTCGGTTCAGCGTATCACCGATGTGCGCTCCCTGCGCAAACTGGGCACAGCGCCAGAGCGGCCCGGTCCAGACGCGTTTCTCGACCGACTCGACCACGCGCAGCGCGGCCACCTCGCCGCGCTGCACGCCCTGCATGTGCGTGCCTTGATACAGGTCCGAGACGTACACGGTGCCCGTGTCGCTGTGGTAATCGCGCCGCTCCGGAACCACCGGCGGACGCGGGTGCGCGGCCAGCGGCATCGGGTCGAAGCAGCCGGGCGACTCGGCATGCAGCAGGATCTCGTTGCCGAACACGTCGACCAGATACAGCCCCATCACCAGTTCGTTCAGATCGGGCGAGTGGCGAATCGGCTTGTCGGCGGGCAGGGTATTGACGTTGCGCGACACCAGGAAGTACTTGCCGCCCGTCCCGGTACGCGGGTCGACCAGCGGGAACGGATCCTCGTAGCGCGAACGCATCGGCACCAGGTGATCGCAGATAAACGCCTCGACGTTTTTGACCAGCGACCGGGCGCTGGCCGGCCAGATCCGCACCACCGCGTCCTCGCTGTCCAAGCCCCTGCTGCGGTCCACGATCGCCATCGCACCCCAGGGGCGGTCGTGGCACGAGCCGAAGATGCAAACCACCCGATCCGTGCCGGGAATGGCCCGCCCGTCGAACACGGCCGGGGGGCTGGCCATGTTGTTGCCCCAGTACAAGGTATGAGCCGTCCCGTCCGGATTCACCGTCCACAGCCCCTGGGCGTCGCCGAAATTGCGGTCCACGTATTCCCACCGGTAATACAGCACGCGCCCGTCCGGCATCAGGCTGGCGTGGCCCTCGAACAGCGTGCTCTTGCCGATCTGGTGGATGTTCGCGCCGTCGCCGTCCATGCGGTACAGATTGGCCATGATGTGCATGTTGCAATGGCAGTATTTCGGCTCGCGCGTGCTGGAGAAAACGATCTTGCCGTCGGGCAGATAGACCGGGTCGATGTCCGTCGCGTCCGGTTCGGCCGTCAGCCGCCGCAAGCTGCCGGGCACCGCGGCCCAACCCTGTTGCGGGTCCACCTGCAACTCGTAGATCGAGTAGTTCTCGTCCCGTGCCTTGCGCATCGAGAAGACGATCTTCCGCCCGTCGAAATGCACCTCCGGGTCGCGTACCAATCCCTCGGGGCCAGGATCGAGTAACACGGAAGTCTGCCCCGAGACCGGGTCGAGGATTTTCAGCGGACCGCCGGGCCGGTAGCTGCGGTTGTTCGGCTCGCCGGTATGGAAGATCGTCTCGGTGTTGTGATGGTCCGGCAGGTACTGGTCGCGCACCACGAACAGGATCGGCTGTGCCTGGACCAGCGGATTGGCGATCAGCGCCGCGCGCTGCAGTTGCTCGAACGCCGCGCTCGCCGCGTCCGCATCAGACGCCATCTGCTGGTCGATCGCATCCAATCGCCGCAGAAACTGCTCGCCCAATGGATAGCGCGGCCCAAAGTCGCTGATCAAATCGCGAATCGCCGCCCGCAGCGTCGCTGGACTGCCGCAGTCGGCCCACAGGCCCGCCTGGGGCTCGCTCGCAAACGCGGCGGCGGGCAAACTAACGAGCAAGACGATCCATTGCATCGGTTGTGTCCTCCACAAGTCGCCGCGTCAGCGCAGCATCTCCGAGATCATTTGAGCCGCTTTGATTACGCGAGGCGCCAGCCGCTTGCCGTCCGTGGCACTCAAACGCGGAGTTGGCGCTGTGATCCAGATGGAAGCCAGCGGGCGTTCATCGGCGTCAAACACCGGCGCGCCCAGGCAGTGATGGCCTTCGACGGTTTCCCCCAAGTCCAGTGCATAGCCCTGCTCCCGGACCTCGGCGAGGTGTTTGGCCAGCGCAACGCGGGACGTGATCGTGTGCGGCGTGAGCGGCTCCAGCGGCATGCGGCGGAGCGTTTCCTGCAGTTCGTCCGGCGGGAGAAAAGCCAGCAGCGCCTTGCCCGGAGCCCCAGCGTGCAGCGGCCCGTGCGCCCCGGCCTCGACGTAGCACTTGAACGGATGCGGTCCGACCACGCGGTCCAACACGATGCACTCGAAGCCAGACCGTACACCGATATGGGCGGACTCCTGCGTGGCATCGCGCAACCAGCGCATCGGCTCCCAGGCGAGTTGCACGAGGCTGCGCTCTTCCCGTTTCGGTTGCGCCAGCGTCAGCAGCTTGCGGCTCAGGACAAACCGCGGCCCGGGCTCCTCCCGGTCCACATACCCGTGGGTCACCAGGGCCTTGGTCAGGCGAAACACCAGGTTGGCGCTGAAGCCCAATCCCTTGCGGATATCGGCCTGCGTGACGCCCTCCGCATGGGCACTGACGAATTCCAGCAGGGCCAATGCCCGATCGAGGGCCGGCGTCTGGACCCCGGAATCACGCACTCGGACCACGGAACCAATGGTTCGCGACATGATCATTTCCCGATCGCAATCAAAATTCTATTTGTGAATTTTATAGGTATTAGTAGAACACTGCAAGCGAACGGCGCGGTTTTCTTGTCATCTGGTGACGTGTAGCAGGACGTGCATCTTGACGTTATGATTGCCGACGGCAACCGCCGGCTTGAAAACCGCTGGTTGCCCCCGCAAGGCACTCGACAGAAGGGGATCGGTTTCGATGAGGAACGCAACGCAGACTCGCAAGTTGATCGACAACGACAAGCGGCCGGACGCTGTGGCGTTGCCCGAAATTGTCGCGCCGCATCGCATGGTTGCCGCGTGTATCGCCTGGTTGGCTTTGGGTATCGGGACGGGACGCGAGGCGTTTGCCGCGGTGCCGGACGGCGGTCCGTTCCAGACGCAGGTCGCGCAGCACATCGCCCAGCTGCAGGACTCGTCTCCGGCCGTCCGCGCCTGGGCGGCGGAGGCGTTAGGGTTTCAGCGGGCCTATCGAGCCGAGGGCGCGCTCGTCGAGCGATTGCAGGATGCCGACACGGACGTTCGCCGCAACGCGGTAATGGCTTTGGCCTGGTGCGGCGGACGGGCGGCGGTAACGCCGCTGATCGAGCGATTGGGCGACGAGCAGTGGAGCGTCCGGCAAGCGGCTTGGATCGCGCTGACCAATTTGACCGGCATGGAGTTCCCGTATGACGCGGTGGCCGTGTCCGCCCAGCGCAAGCTGCAAGCGGAAACCTGGCGGCGGTGGTGGGCCGGCGTGCCGACGGACCAGCCGCCGGCCGACGTGCTGGCGCTGCTAGGACCGCGCCGCTGGCGCAGTTTGGCTTACGGGGCGCAGGTGACCGTGTCCACGCAGTACAAGGGGCAACCCGGCGATCTGGTCGACGGCACGACCGACGGCGGCGCTTTTTGGCAAACCAAGGAAGTCCCCTTCCCGCAGTGGTGCCAGCTGGATCTGGGCCGGCCGCTGGAGATTGCCCAGGTCGTGGTCTACCAGTACGGCCCGGACTTCTGTATGACGGACGCCGAACTGGCGGTCAGCTTGGACGGCGAGCAGTTCGACGTGGTGACTCGCCAGAAAGAGCGGACTCCGGTCATGTGGGCGGTCGGATTTCCAGCCCGCCAAGCCCGGTACGTGCGGATCACCAGCTTTGACACGGTCCGGCGGGTTTACCCGACGACGTTTTTCGAGGTCGAGGTGTATGCTCCCGGCGGCGAATTGGCGGTTCCGCCTGCGCCCACCGACCAGCGGGCGTGGCTCGAAGAACGCGGGGCCAGGGCGCTGGGCGCGCTGGGGGGAAACGGCGCGGCGGCAGCCGTGCTGAACGTGCTGGAACCGGAACCGTCCGCCGCGCCGCGCGATCGCATCGCCGTGCGGGCCGCGATCCGGGCGCTGGGGCGATTGCAGGACGAGGCGGGGTTCGACAAGCTGCTCGTCCTGCTCGACCGGCCGCTGTGGGCTCGAAACGCGGCCGATGCGTTGGGCGAGTACGGCGACGGGCGGGCCGTGCCGCACCTGCTGGCCGCCTACGCCCGGTACGCCAAGCAGTTGAACGGGGCCGAACCGCCGGAGGTCCCGGCCGACGACCGGATGGGATTCCCCAGCGAAGATCGCATGCTGGAAACGCCCTACTCGATTGCCATGGCGCTGTGCCGGCTGTCAGGGGATGCGGAACAGGCTCGGCAGACGCTGCGCCAGCTGGCCCCGCAGATCATGGCCAATCTGCCCAGCGACTATGACAGCTATGTGTTGTACGAGCCGGAAGTGTATCATCGGCTGACGCGGCACTTGATCGAGCAAGCCGGCCTGGCCCGCGACGCGGTCGAGCATGCGTTCGAGTGTCTAGGTCAGTCGCGCCGCACGGCGGCAACGCCCGGAATCGGCCCATGGCCCGTGTTCCCGCCACGCCGCATGGCGACTTGGTTGCCCGCCCTCTGCAGCATCGACAACGGGGTCGGCGCCGACCCGGAGGATCTGACGCGTCTGGCGGCCCTGCTGCAACACGACAACGGCTGGGTGCGGATCTACGCGGCCCGAGCACTGGCATGGATGGGTGATCGGCGGGCGATCGAACCGCTGGCCAAGGTGTTGGCCGACGCGCCGGCCGAAGCCGATTTTGGCTACAGCTCCCGATTCAAGGACGAAGAGTACAACGATCCTTGTCCGCGATGGCGCGAAGCGATCCTCCGCGCACTGGGCCAGTTGGGCGCCGTCGAGCAGACACCGAACATCGTCGCGGTGCTGAACGACGAGCGGTCGGTGCTCGAAGTGCGGCACGCCGCGGCTCAAGCCTTGGACGAGCTGGGCGATCCGGCGGCGCTGGAGGCGTTGCGCAGCGCCGCGTTGGGGCACTCGTTCCTGAGCGTTCGCCACGTGGCCCGCGATGCGCTGTTGCGGCGCGGCCTGCCAGTCGAAGCTCCCGCCGCCCGCGGAGCCGCCCGTTGGCAAGAGCCCCACTCCCAGCAAGCGGCGACAAGCGACGGGCAAACGTCGGGGAACACTCCCGACCTCGGCTTCTGGCCCCCGGCGGATTTCGACGCCCTGCTCTTCATCCAAGGCGACAACAACATCCCCAACACGCTGGGCACCGTGGAACAGGCGGACCGTTGGCGGCAGACGTACATCGTCACCGACTCCGGACCCGAGTACCGGCCGGGAAACAATCTGTACCGGCTCAGTCCTCCGCGGCCCGACGGCACCGTCACGCCGCTGACGACATTTCCGGACGGGTACGTTGCTTCGCCCGAGATCTCCTGGGACGGGCGGCAGGTGATCTTCACCCGCCGCGCGCAGGACGATCCCTGGTGGCACGTCTGGCGCATGAATGTCGACGGCGGCGGCCTGGAACAACTGACATTTGGCCCTTATCACCACATCCAGCCGGCCTTCCTGGCCGACGGGCGGATCATATTCGCGTCCAGCCGCGTCGGGATCCGCGACGAGTACCACGGTTATCCCTGTACCTCGCTGCACGTCATGAACCGCGACGGCAGCGACATGCACTTGATCGCCACCAATATCGGCCGCGACAACGAGCCAGCGCTGTTGCCGGACGGGCGGATCGTGTTCAGTCGCTTGGAGGTGTTCTACTCGCGGAACAAGACCGAGCTGACGCTGCACGCGGTTCGCGCCGACGGCACGATGGACACGGTGCTGTACGGCCCCGAGCGGCGGGCGTTTTGGCGGAGTCTGGATCACGGCGCCCCCGGGCCCGACGACGGCCAGGAAGCTCCGCTGACGCATCGCGTGCTGCGGATGACTCAGCCGCAGCCGATGCCCGACGGGCGGCACATCGTCGTTTCGACGCAAGGCGGTCTGACCTTGGTGGACGGCCTCCGCGACCGGGAACAGCTGATCGTGCCCGACTTCAAGACCCGGGCCTACACCACGCCGCTACCGCTGGCCGACGGCTCGATCCTGTGCGCCTCGACCCTCAAGACGCCGGATCGTGAACAAGTCGATTTGGGCTTGTACCGGTTCTACCCGGAAACGGGGCAGCTGGAATTGATCTACAACGACCCGCGGACGGCCGAGTACGAGCCGCGGCCGATCGTGGCTCGTCGGCCGCCACGGGTCCAACCCACGCTCGCCCGCCGCGCCGACTACAGCGGCCGCCTGGTGTGCGCCACCGTCTACCACACCCAGGAAGCGGCCGTCCTGCAGCGCGGCCGTTGGGTGCGGCTGGTCGAAGGCACGCCCGTCGTCAGCCGGCACGAGACGCATACCGGGCCGGATGTCGTGTGGCGGAATCACGGCGGCACGTTGGCCCGCGTGCTGGGCACCGTGCCGCTGATGCCCGACGGCTCGTTCAACGTCGAACTGCCCGCCGACCGGCTGGTGCATTTCCAGGTGCTGGACAGCGACCGCCGCGTGGTGGGCAACCAGCTGACGTGGATCAACGTGCGGCCGGGCGAAGCCAAATCGTGTGCCGGTTGCCACGAAAACCCGCACACGACACCGCCGGCCGTGACCGCGCAAGCCGCCTTGTACCCGCCGCTGAAACTGCTGCCCAAGAACCACGAATTCCGCTACCGCGCAAAAGCCTGGTTCAAAGGCTCGCTGCCCGGCGACATCGAAGAGCGTACTCGCACCGTGCATGCGGTGAACTTGATGGCGCGGTGAACGTGATCTACCCCGAGTCTTACCCCCCAAAAAATGCCAGGAGCCCCCATGCCCAAGTCCCCAGCCCTGCGGTTGACCCTCGTTGCCGCTTTCCTGCTGACGCCGCCGCTGGCCGTCGCCGAAAACATCTACTACGTCTCCCCCAACGGCGACGACGCCTGGACGGGGCGGCTGAGCGACGCCAACGCCGACCGCACCGATGGGCCTTGGCAGACGCTCGCCAAAGCTTGCGCCGCGGTCCAACCGGGAGACATCTGCCGCCTGCGTGCGGGCATCTATCGGGAAACGCTGAAACCGCAACGGGACGGGACACCGACAGCTCCCATCGTGTTTGAATCGCACGACGGCGAAACGGTGTTGCTCAGCGGCGCCGATCCCGTCGGCGGCTGGCAGCCAGCCGCCGACGGCCTGTTCCACGCAACGCTCGACGGGGACCTGGCCGACCAGAACCAACTGTTCGCGGGCGAGCGGATGCTGACCGAAGCCCGCTGGCCGAACATCCAGGGCACCTTGCTAACGCCCGTGCGCGCCGTCGTCGCCGCGGGGTCGGCGAACACGATCGTCGATCCGCAACTGCCCGGCGGCGACGATTTTTGGAAAGGCGCTGTCGTCTGGTGTGCCGGAGGCGAACGCTGGTACTGCTGGAGCGCCACCGTGACCGGCTTCGACGCGAGTACGAAAACCCTGACGTTCGATCCCCCGCAGCCCGACCGCTGGTACACGCCGCGCAAGGGCAACCAATACGTTTTGATGGGCGTCCGCAACGCACTTGACGAAGCAGGCGAATGGTGGTTCGACCGCGAGGCCAAGACCGTGTGGCTGAAACCGCCCGGCGGTCAAGACCCCAACACGCTGAGCATCGAAGCCAAACGCCGACTGTACGCCATGGACTTTTCCGGCCGCGCGCACTTTCGCGTGGCGGGGATCGGGTTCCGCGCCAGCGGGATCCTGACCGATGCCAGCAGTCATCACCTGCGGTTCGAGGGGTTGAAAGGCGAATATCTCGGCCATTCCTACGTCCACGACGTCAGCAACACGGCATCCGTGCTGGTCAAAGGCCACCATATCGAGTTGAATCGTTGCGAACTGGCCTATGCCTCCGGCAGCCTGATCCGCATGGAAGGCCGCGACAATCGGCTGATCAACTGCCTGCTGCATGTCGGCGATTATGCGGGAAAATGGAACGGGGCCGCGTCGTTCTCCGGGCGGCGGCAATTGATCAGCCACAACACCATCCGCGACTCGGGCCGCGACGTCTGCTCGGTCCACGGCTTGATGGAAAGCCTGATCCAGTACAACGACCTGTCGAACGCCGGCTGGCTGACCGCGGACCTGGGCATGACCTATGGGCACAACACCGACTTTATGGGCACCGTCATTCGCTACAACTGGGTGCATGATAACCTGGCTCACGGGCACACCGCCGGGATCTACTTCGATCACTGCAGCCACAACGCGATCGTGTACCACAACGTCGTCTGGAACGTGCCCAGCATGCCGCTGCAAGTTAACAATCCCGCGTACTTCATGCTCTGCTACAACAACACGCTGTGGCGCAGCGGCGCGATCTCGACGTTCGACCACAGCCACCGCAACGACATGTTCGGCTGCCGTTTCCAGAACAACATCTCGGCCAAGGAATTCCGCCTGCCTCCGCACGTCGTCACGCAACCGAACCTGATCGATGCGAATCCCGGGCTGAGCGATCCCGAGAACCGCCGTTTCGGGCTCGCACCGGACTCGCCGGCCCGAGCCGCCGGCGCAGCCTTGCCAGGCGTCGCCTCGGGCACCGCCGACCAGCCCCCGGACATGGGCGCATGGCCGCATGACCGGAAACCAGGGCACGACTTTGCGAATCCTCCCGAAGTGCGGTGGGACGTCCCCGAGGTGGCTTACAGCAACGCGATCCGCAACGCGGCCTTCGAGCTGGGAACCATCGAGTACTGGACGTCCAGCGGTCCCGGCACGGCCGGGATCGGCCCCGGCAACGGTTGGGGCAACGGCTTCGGACGCGGTGATGTCCAGAAGACGGGCACCTCGAAACACGAACTGAAGCTGACCGGCCAAGTGCGTGTCGAGCAGCCCATCGAGAACCTGCATCCGAACACCCCGTATCAACTGTCCGGCTGGCTAAAGGCCAACGACGACAAGTCGCCGGTGATCCTGGGCGTCAGCGGCCACGGCGGACCGGACGCTACGGCAAGTTGCACCGATCGCGGTTGGGAGCGAAAAACGGTCGACTTCACGACCGGCCCGGGCGTCACCAAAGTCACCGTATACGTGATGCGCGCGTCAGAGGCTGGAGAAGCCTTTGCCGACAACTTGGGCCTGCCGAGGAATCCGCCGGCCAGGTAGTGCGAACCGGGATTCATGTTTCCGGGTCGTTTGCTCGCGATCCCCTGCTTGCCGTGATTCCTTTCCGTTAGCTTTGGAGACTTGATCATGCATGTTCCTGCTTTGGCATCTGCTGTCCGCTGGTTGCTCGGTCTTGTCCTCTGCCTGAGTGCCACGTTGGCTACCGCGGCGGAGAAACAGAACGTCTTGATCATCACGGTGGACGATATGAGCGCCGATTCGGTCGGTGCATTCGGTTGCCGGCTGCCGGACACGTCGCCGAACCTCGATCGGCTGGCGGCGCAAGGCATGCGTTTCCAGCGGGCTCACGTCGTCGTCGGCAACTGCATGCCGTCGCGGAACGTCATGTGGTCCGGGCTGTAACCGCGCAGGAGCAACAGGCCGAAGCGCGGCGAGCGGGCGGCGAGAGCAAGGCCAAGCGAAAGGCGGCGAAAGGCGCCGCCGTCAAACCACCGGTCGAGCGACGCGCCGATTGGATCCCCTTCGTGCTGCCTACCACTTTCACACCACCCCGCAGCATCCTTCCGGTCGCCTGACCGTTCCTTTGGGGCAGCCCTGCTTGTCCTGCGACGCTGGCGTCTATAATTCATCAAACCGAGTTCGCCATCACGCGAAACCGCCAGGCACGTTCTGGATGTCCCCAAGTGTCCCCAAGAGTACCGCTTAACCTGATGAAATTACCCATCTTAAACAGTTCGATTCCCTGCTCCCGAGCGGATTCTTTGGTCTCGCTGGGCACCGGCGACGCGCGGCCGCTGCCGATGACCGACCGCGAAATGCACGCACGCGGCTGGGACGAAGCGGACGTCGTGTTTGTCACAGGCGATGCCTACATCGACCACCCCAGCTTTGCAATGGCCATTTTGGGTCGAGTGCTCGAGGCGGCCGGTTTTCGCGTGGCGATCGTCAGCCAGCCGGACTGGCGCAACTGCGACGCCTGGCGACAATTCGGCCGGCCGCGGCTGTTCTTTGCGATCAGCGCCGGCAACATGGACTCGATGATCAACCATTACACGGCCAATCGCAAAGTCCGCAACAGCGACGCTTACTCGCCCGGCGGCCGGATCGGATTGCGCCCCGATCGCGCCACGCTGGCCTACTGTCAGCGGGCGCGGGAAGCTTACAAAGGCGTGCCGATCGTCGCCGGAGGCGTGGAAGCGTCGCTGCGCCGACTGGCGCACTACGATTATTGGAGCGACAAGGTTCGCCGTTCGATTCTGTTGGATTGCCGCGCGGACCTGCTGGCCTATGGGATGGGTGAGGACTCGATCGTCGAGATCGCCCGTCGCCTGGCTGCGGGGGAAACCGTGCGGGATCTCCGCGACATGCGCGGGATGGCCTACGCGATGGGAGCCTCCGAGTCGCCGCCGCAAGACGCACTGGTCATTCCCAGCTTCGAGCAGGTTCGCGACGACAAGTGGTCGTTTGCCGAAGCGACGAAGCTAATTCACAACGAGACGAATCCGTACAACGCCCGCCGCTTGGTCCAGTGGCATGATCGGCAAGCGGTGGTTGCCAACCCGCCCGCTTTCCCGGTCTCGCAAGCCGCGATGGACAAAATCTACGGCCTGCCCTATACCCGCCGTCCGCATCCGTGCTACCGCGAACCGATTCCAGCCTTTGCCATGATCAAGGACTCGGTAACCATCATGCGGGGCTGTTTCGGAGGCTGTACGTTCTGCTCGATCACGGCGCACCAAGGTCGCATCATTCAATCGCGCAGCCAACAGTCCGTGCTGTCCGAACTGCGGCAAATGACCGAGGACAAGGGTTTTGCCGGCGTGGTCAGCGATCTGGGCGGACCGACGGCCAATATGTACCAGATGCAATGCTCGCGGCCGGAGGTCGAGGCCGTCTGTCGGCGTCAATCCTGTGTGCATCCGACGATCTGCCGGCTGTTGGGAACCGATCACGGGCCGCTGATCCAGCTGATGCGCGAGGCGCGGCAAACGCCGGGAATAAAAAAAGTGCTGGTGGCCAGCGGGATCCGCATGGATCTGGCGCGCCGTTCGCCCGAGTACATGCGGGAACTGGTTCGCCATCATGTGGGCGGACGACTGAAGGTGGCTCCCGAGCACACGGACCCGCAGGTGCTGGATGCGATGCGCAAGCCGAGCGTCGATGATTTTGAGCAGTTCAGCCAGGTGTTCAACGACGAATCGGCCAAAGCGGGCAAGGACCAGTACCTGGTACCGTACTTCATCGCCAGCCACCCGGGCAGCGATTTGAACGCGATGATCGATTTGGCCGTGTTCCTCAAACGCCACGGATACCGGCCGGATCAAGTCCAGGATTTCATCCCGGCGCCGTTCGACGTGGCCACCGCAATGTACTACACGGAACTCGATCCGTTTACCAAACAGCCGGTCTACGTCGCCCGCCATTTGCGCGACCGCAAGCTGCAGCGGGCGCTGATGCAGTTTTTCAAACCGGAAAACTACTTCGAGGTCCGCGAGGCGTTGCGGCAGGCCGGACGTCAGGACTTGATCGGCGACGGCTGCGACAGCCTGATCCCTGCCAAGCCGCCGCGCGAAGCGATCGAGGCGCGCCGCGACGACGCCAACCGCCGGTTCCGCGGCGAGTACGTCCATGCGGACTCCGGCGACAAGAAGAAAAAAGGCAAACGCAAAGAGTCTCGCCACAAGCCGGGCCCAGGATATCGGCCGCGTTAGGCCGTCGAAAGGTTGAGAATCATGGACACATGGAAGTTCTACGACATCACGCACCGTGAACACGTGGTATGCAATCCCACGAGCGAGGAAAAACTGACGCGTCTCGTGGAACTGCTGCGCCTGCCGACAAACGCGCAGGTGGTTGACATTGCGTGTGGTAAGGGCGAGTTCCTGATTCGCTTGGCGGAAGCCTATGGCGCTCATGGCATGGGCATCGACATTTCACCTTTCTTCATCGCCGATGCAGAGAGACGGCTCAAGGCGCGGGCATCGAGTGGTGGCATCACCTTCACCCAGATGAATGGTGCGGATTTCAAGCCAGACGAGCCGCACAGCTTAGATCTGGCGTCATGTATCGGTGCCAGCTGGGTCTTCGGCGGGCATGCGAATACTCTCGAAACGCTGATCAGCATGGTGAGGCCCGGCGGCTGGGTGATCGTGGGAGAGCCATACTGGCAGCAGGAGCCATCAGGGGATTACCTCGAGGCATCCGGGTGCTCGCGAGAGGACTTCGGGAGCCACGCCTCGAATGCAGAAGCCGGAGAGCAGCGAGGAACGGAGCTTGTTCACACCATCGTGAGCAGCAAGGACGACTGGGACAGGTATGAGGGCCTCCAATGGTTCGCGACGGCCGAGTACGCTCGCACCCATCCAGATGATCCGGACTTGGCAGAGGTGGTTGAGCGCGTGAGCAAGGCGAAGGCGGCATACCTGCGTTGGGGGCGCGACACGCTTGGTTGGGCGATCTACGTGTTCAGATCTCGCTCTGCGGCCTAAGCTGACGCAACAACCGCATCCACCACGAGAATCCCAGCAAGTCGATCCCCATCGCGCCGGCCAGTTTCTGCAGTTCGCCTTTGATCCACTGCTTGCGATTGAATCGTAATTCTTCCCCGTGACCGCATTGTCTCCCAGCGAAAAACACCGCCTGAACCCGCGATTCATGACATGCACGACCGCGATCTCGTCGGCGGCAAACAACTCGACCCTCGCCAAGTGTGCCATCGTCGACCTCCTCAATTACCGCAGCCGGCCAACTGATACAAAGCATGACGACGAATTCTCAGACCCCCCCTAAATAGCTGCCAAGCAGGGGGACCGAAACAAGGCGGTGGCCCCGTTTCCCCCCGCCCGTTTTCCCGAGTTGTTCGGCACGTATCAGCGCTCGTCAATTCTGCAAAACGTGACGGTCTGCCCGGCCTCGAGCGCGCAGCGGATTTCGCCGTCCGCCGTATCGCAGGGCAGGCTGGCCTGGAACTTGCCCTCGCCGAAGGGATTCTTCAGCCGCAACGGCCCGGCGACAGTGGCGGTAATGGCCACCCGCACGGTTCGGCCGGCTTGCCGTTCGGCGCTTACGCGGAAGCCGCCTTCGGCGCGCAGGTCCGCGAACGAGGCATTCGCCCATTGTCCGCTGACAGCGGGGAACACTCGCACCCGCCCACCCCAACTCTGCAGCAGCATGTCATGAACCGCCTCCATCGCCAGGAAGTTGCCTTCCAGCGTAAAGGGCCGGTAGCGGAAATGGGACAGCCCCGCTCCGATCTGGTCGCCGTTGACGTGGAAACCGTTGCGGAGGATGAACGCCCGCTCGTAATCCACCAAGTACCGCAACGCCTCGTCGGCCCGTCCGGCGCGAGCCGCCAGGCAACTGAACCACGAGAAGCTGTAGCCGGTCCAGGCCAGCGTGCCCTTCTCGTTCATGCGGTCCAGTGTTGCGTCGATGATCCCACGATCCCGGTCGCTGCCTTCGACGGTCAACGTGGCCAGCGGGTGGATGGCCATGGTGTGCGAGTGGTGGCGGTGGGACACGTCGAACGGTTCGCCCTTGGCGAACAGCAACACGTTCTGGTCGTCCACCAACAGGTCGCCCAGCTTCCCACGGATCTCGCGCCAATGCGTTGCGTCTGCGGCCTGGCCCAACTCGTCAGCCATCTCCGCCAACGCTTCGAATGTCCAGTGCATCAGCGACAGGTCGTAATTCGAATTCGGTTCGAGCCACGCTCGGAGCGAGTTGTTGTGAATCTCGGGCGAGGACGACAGCGGCAGATACAGGCTGCCATCCCGCTCTTGGCACAGATTGACGATGCCCGTGGCGACCTCGCTGAGCCACGGATAGGCCCGGGTCGCCAGGAACTTCTGATCCCGCGTGTAACGCCAATGAAGATGAAACGACTGTCCAACCCACAGGGCATTGGTGGGCGAGAGCGCATACTGTGACCACCCTGCGGTCGGCTTCCCGGCGAGCGTGGCGACGCCCGGCATGGCCGCACCTTCGACTCCGTAGAAGTCCTGGGCGAACTTGCGATAGCTGGGCAGCAAATCCCAGTTGTAGTTGATGAAGCTCAGTCCCGCCTCGGTCAAGCCGGCCGTGTGATAGGCCAGGTAGGTCATCTGCGTGTTCAGGTCATGATGGAAGTCGCCTTTCCACGGAGGCAGATCGCCGTCGTCCCGCGTCCAGACCCCCTGCAGTGGAATCGGCGGTGCGTCCGGCCGGGAAGCGGCTCCGTAGAAGTATTTCACGAGGTTGTAATGCCGCTGGAGCCGCGGATCGGGAATCGTCGCCGACGAGATCGACCAGAAATCGTCCCACCAGCGGCGATGGGATTGCAGAAGCGTCTCGAAGCCGGCATCGAGCGCCTCGCGGACGCGTTGTTTCCCAGCGGCCAGCGGATCCTGGTCCGTACGGTTCGAGGTGATTGCCACGGCCAACTGCGTCTGGTCGCCTGATCGCTTGCCGGCCACAACCACCGCATACCTCAGTCCCAACGCCGCCTCCTGAACCATCCACGTCAGGCCGTCCGCTGCTCCGAACTCGGCCGGCTGGTAGCCGAGCTTGTCGAGTCCCCCGGGGCGCAGGAATTCGTAGGTCAACGGCGGCCCCCAGTGGCGAATCATGGCAACCGGCTGCACGGCGCTGAAGAAGCACTCCAGCCGTCCCGTGCTCAGCGCCACGCGCCCGACCGCCTGCCGCATCTCCAACTCGAAGGACTGTGCCCGCTGGGATTCCGCCAGCCTGAGCACCAACCGTCCGCCGGGCAACTTCGTCGGATACGGCACGTGATTGTACGGATGATCGAACAGGCGGCTGATCTCGGCCTGGTTGCCGGCCGCCTTGAGTTGGCGAATGGTGTCGTAATTCCAGTTGTCTTCCAGGTACAGTTCCGGCAGGCGTTCGTCCCACAAATCGCCACGGTCGAGCGAGAGGTTGACGGTGTTCTCCGAGCCCCACAACAACCCGCCCGTCAGGCCGTTGCCCAACGGGATCGCCTCGTCCCATGTCTTGATCGGAGCCTCAAGCTGCAGCCGGAAAGGCTCAACCGCGGCATGATCAGCCGCCATTGCGGTGACCGACAGCGAAACGCTCAACAGGCACGTTACGAGGCAGGAGGCTAGGCGCCCATAAGATCGCGAGGTCTTTGTCAGGGCATGACGGCACGAGCGTAGCATGGCGATACTCCCACAGGATTTCGGAGACTGCAGCGAATCGAAGGCACACAGCGCCGCATGAGGGGATAGCAAAAGTGATCCCCACGGAATTCGAGGGTAGACAGGAGGAAAAGCAAAATCAATGGGGTGCAGGCAGGAAAGGACTGCACCAGGAAGACTTCCGCTTTGGTGGCCTGACGATGATGATTTGCTGCACGAGACCTGCTCTTCTGGCAGACCTGCAGGCCGTTGATTTCGTGTCGTCCGGACGCTCTAGGATTGTTGGAGTTCACGCTTCCGCGTGTCTTTTCCCGGGGGCCGAGACCAGGAAGACAGGGAGGAAGACAGGGACCCTTGCGTGTTAACACCAGGACGCCGCCAGGCCCGGTGGGTGTCGGGCGCGGTGGCCATTGCTCGCTCGCGGAAACGCCCTTACCATAAAGGCGTGAGGCGTTGGTGATGCCAAACGCCGTCCCGCAAGTCTTACCCACCTACGTACCCCGCTTTCGCAGTCTGGCAAGGAGCACCTCGAACATGAACCGTCGCCGAACCTACGTCCCGATTCTGGTCTTGTCCATCTCCGCGTCCGTTGCGGCGGCCGAGTGGACGCTGCCGGAGATCCGGCTGCCCGAGCCGCTGCAGCGCCCCGTCGTCGCCTGTACGCCCGGAGAACTCGACCGATTGCAGGCCGCATTCCGCAGCGATGGTTCCCGGCAGCGCGTGGTGGCCGAGGTCGTGGCGGAGGCCGAGCGGCTGCTGGACCAGCCGTTGGCTTTTCCGCCACGCGGAGGACAACACAACCAGTGGTATCAGTGCAACGTCTGCCAGATCGGCCTGCAGACCGTCGACGACCAGCACCATCGCTGCCCGCGCTGCGACAAGGTCTACACGGGCGAGCCCTACGACGACGTGATCTTCGCCCGGCAGCATCGCGCGAATCTGCATCGCCTGGCCCAAACCGCCTGGGCCTACGCCATCACGGGCGAGGAGCGTTTCGCCCGAGCGGCCGCGGCCGTGCTGGGCGGATACGCCGAGCGGTACACCAAGTACCCGTATCACACCAGCCTGCGGCTGCCGATCGGCAACTCGGGCGGACACCTGTTCGAGCAGACGCTCAACGAGGCGAACCATCTGGCCGAGCACATCGCTCCGGCGTTCGATTTGATCCACGACGCCCCTTGCCTGTCGGATGCAGAACGCACCTTGATCGTCGAGGGCCTCATCCGACCGATGCTGAAGAATATCGACAAGCACAAGGCCGGCAAGAACAATTGGCAGACCTGGCACAATGCGGGGATGCTGGCCGGAGGCGCCGTGCTGGGCGACATCGCGTGGGTGCGCAAGGCCATCGCCGCTCCACGAAACGGCTTCGAGTATCAGATGCAGGTGTCCGTCTCGCCGGACGGCATGTGGTACGAGAACAGCTGGGGCTACCATTTCTACACGCTGGGCGCGCTGGTGCGGATCGTCGAAGTCGCGCGGCGACTGGAGATCGACTTGTGGAGCCATCCGGCCTTGAAGAAGATGTTCACGGCTCCCGTCCAGTATGCGATGCCCGACGGTTCGCTGCCTCGCTTTGGTGACGACGTGCAAACTCGCGTGCAAACGGCGAGCGAGTATCTCGAATACGCCTGGCACGCCTACCGCGACCCCGAGCTGCTGCCCTATCTGACCAATCCGCCCAGCTGGAATTCCGTGTTATTGGGCCGCGAGTCGGGCAGACGCCCCGAACGGCCAGCGCTGCGCAGCCAACTGTTTCCCGACGCCGGACATGCGGTTCTTCGCTCGGGCGATCCGGCCCACATGGCAGCGGTGCTGACCTTCGGACCTTACGGCGGCTTCCACGGGCATTTTGACAAGTTGAGTTTCGTGTGGTTCGGATATGGGCGCGAATTGGGCGTTGATCCGGGCCGCGCGGCCAGTCAAGCGTACCGGCTGCCCGTACATACTCGCTGGTACAAGGCCACACTCAGCCACAACACGGTGCTGGTGGACCGTCAATCGCAGCAGCCGGCTGCCGGCGTATTGGAATCGTTCGCGGCCGGCCACGGCGACGGCTCGCAGGCGGCGATCCCACACGTGGTGGCACGCTGCCGCGACGCTTACCCCGGTGTCCAGCAGCGGCGTCTGCTGTGTCTGTTGCCTGCGTATCTGCTGGTGGCCGACGTGCTCACGTCGGACGAGTCGCATCAGTACGACTGGGTATTTCACCACCGCGGTCAGGATGTCCACTGCCTGGCGGCGGATCAAGACGCGGATTTCAAACAGGCGTTCCCCGGCGCCGAATACCTGGCGCGCACCAAGACGGGCGTGGCGGAGGGGCCGGTCGCTGTGCAGTTTGTTGCTCCGCCGATCACCACGCACCTGCACCTGGCTGCCGACGGTCCGACGAGCGTCATCGTCGGCGACGGCGTCGGCCAATCGGTGCTGGATCGGGTTCCGCTGGTCATGCTCGGCCGTCGCGCCGTGAGCACCTGCTTTGCCGCGGTGCTGGAACCCGTCCCTGAGGGCCGCAAACCCACGGTCACCGCAGTCTTCCAGGACACGTCCGACGACCAGATCCGCATCACCGTTCGCCGCGCCGATTGCGAGGACCGGGTGACGCTGGACGCGGACGGCAAGGTCACCGTGGTCGTCGACGAGAAGTGATTCCGCTACTTGCGGGAAACGGTCACGACGGCGTGCAAGCCGTCCTCCAGGAACGTCAGCGTTAACTTCAGGTCCGACAGGTCGCCAAGCAGACGGCCAAGATCGCTGGCGGGCGATGGGGCCGCCGGCTGGCGCGGTTCCGAAGCGGAGCCGTGGACGGTACACGTCACGCATTTGCCGTCGTCGGACCAGGCATACCGGCCTCCGTCCGGACAGAAAAAGTGGCTGTCGAAATACTGTTCGCCCGCTGCGATCAGGGACGCATGACGCCGCTCGACCGCCTGGCCCGGATCGGCCGAGGCCAAGACCCGCGTCAAGCCTGACAACGATCCCAAGTTCCGCAAGCAAGCTTCACGGTTGTTCTCGGCCCAGCCCAACCGATAGCCGGACAACACTCGATCCCAGTGCTGCGGCCGCATCCGCACCAGGGCGTGAGCGACATCCGGGTTCGCCGCATTCCGGGCTGCGGCGTCGCCCGTCTCGAGGGCCGCCAGGTCTTCGAGGATGAACGGCTTGCTGGCCACGTACAGCCCATCGCCAATGCGGGCCCAGAAGAACCGCCATTTGACCGGGCCGACTTGAAAGCCGTAGCCGCGGGCCATGGTCCCGGCAAGCTGCAACTGGTAGAAGTCTTGGTCGATGCGAAAGAAGGGGATGCGGCCCGGCTCGGTTTGCCGCGCCACAACCGCGAGGAAGCTGTCCAGTTGAGTGAGGAAATCGTCCACCACCTTTGCATCCTGCACGGGAACCGAGACGTACACGGGCGAATTCAGGGCCGACACCAAGAGGCCGATCAGCAGCCCTTCGTCACCTCCCAGGAAGCCACGCCCGCCGTTGAACGTTCCCACGGACATTCCCAGGAAACTCGGCAGGCTGAAGGCAAACAACGGATCCGCATCGCAGATGTGCAGGCCGATCTGGTTGCCGATCCCCTTGGCCAGGAATTCGCCGGCCCGCAACTGCCGTAGTTCGCGTGCGGGCAAACCGAAAGCATCCCGCCGCCGGCTGGGAACCCGCAAAAAGATCGTGTCTTCTGGCCGCAACTGCACCGATTCGCCACCGGCGCGAGTGAACAAGGCTGTCAAGACGTTTGCGTCGAGCGACGCGCGAAGCATGTTGACCGAGCCGTCACACATGGCGACCAAGAAGCCGCCCGCCGAACGGATGGCCAGTTTGGCCTGAGGATCGGTCAAGTCGATCTCCAGATCCTCCGGTTGGGTCCACACGACGGCGTGTTGGTCATCGGCCTCGACCAGCATGATCGTGTTGGACGTGCCATCCATGATATCGCGGAAACCGATCTTCCGCGGCTCGTTCGGGGCCAGCGTTTGCGTCCCCAGCGGAAGCGCGATTTTGGTTCTGCCTGCGGCCACCAGTTTCTCGTTGGCGGGGCGAAACACCGCGGGCATGCGGGAGATCAGACGCCGGTTGTGCTCGCTGTCCCAGGGTTCGCTCAAGCGGAACTCGTCGTACAGCTGAGCTTGTCCGAGGAAGGGCAGCACATGGACGCGCCAGCTGAGCCGAGTTTTCTTGCCACTCGCGTCGAAACTCACCGCCGTCGGAAAACTGCTGAAAGTATCGTGATAGTTGTGCCAGGCCAGGCCGAGTTGCTGCAGGGCGATGACGGCGGACGCGGTGTCGTCCTGGGGCGGCGTCTGGTCGGATTCAAGTTCTTTCAGCAGGGGCTCCAGGCCGAATTGTCGCACCAAAGCTTCTTTGTCGAGCCGTACGGCAGCGCTGAAGATGTTGCGTTTCGGCACGGGCAAGGCGTCCAAGGCTTCGGGGTGCTTGCCTACCGCGCTCGCCAGATTCGTGTAGATCGAGTTGTCGATCAGCGGCAACACGATCGTTTCGATGCGGTAACGTTCGGGCGCGATCTGGATGCGGATCGCAATCGGATCGAAAAACGTCCGCCAGTACTGGTTGTACTGTTCGAGGAATGCGCGGTAGGCGGTCGCCTCCGCGTGTGTGACCTCGGTCAACGGTATTTCACAGCAGGGGGTCAGGCAGGCCGCTTGGCCGTGGTGCGAGCAGACGCCCGAGCGGCCGTCAGCAGACAACGCATAGCTGCCGCCATCCGGACAGACCAGTTTTCCGCTGCCGAATTCGCCGGGCGCACAGTTGGCCTGCACCAGATCCTGGAGCGTTTCCGCCGCCCTGCCCGTCTGTGTGCGATACAGCAACGCGGCATGTCCGATCATCCGCAGATGATTGTAGCAGAGCATTCGGCGCCGTTCCGTCAGCTTGAGCTGCGGGCCGACCAGCCGCCGGATAAACGGATCCGACAGATAGATCAAGCCATCCTCTTCCTCCGCTCCGCGCGGCAGCAGCGTGCGGATGTAGGCGAATTCGTCCGTGTCCCCCAGCCGAGTTACTGGCTGGCCCAGCTCGTCCGAACCTCGAATTGCTTCGATCACCCGCCGCAGTGCCACACGCGAGTTGCTGCGGACGTGCAGATCGGGCGCAGCGTACGCAGAAAACACATGGACCGCACGATCGGGTGACGCCACGTGCATGTAGCGGACGCCCAGATACTCCCCTTCGCTTCGCTGCGTGCCGGGCAGGGACTGCTCCGCCTTGGTCAAAAAGGCGTCCATCTGCGCACGAAACACCTCCGGCTGCCGAACCCGGAACACGACTGTCACGTCGCTGCCCTCGCGCCAGAACAGGTCGCTGCCCGTCACGGCAATTTCCTGGACCACCAGGTCATAAAAGGGCCGCAGCAGTCCCGTGGTTTCTATCGCCAGCTGGCGTTTCAAACGTTCGACGGAAAGCTGCGAGCGGGCTTCGTGTTTCGCCTGACTGAACAGATGCCTTGCCCACAAGTCGCCCGTATCGCCCAATTCCAACGCCTTGCCGAGCGAGCGGAACTCCATGAAATAGAAATCCGCCGGAACGCAACCGGCCAGCGGCGATACGGCGGGTGTCCGACCGGCCAACATTTCCTTCCAAGGATGGCCCTTGATCGTGGGGCCTGTCAGCTCTGCCACCTTGACCATCTTACCTGCCGGCGAGTTCCCCTCCGGCACGGCTGTCTCACCGGACTGCTCGCCCGCAGGCGTCGCGGTGGCACGAGAAACTTCACCGGACTGCTCGCCCAGCATCGTGTCCAGCTGGAGGCTTTCCTGAACCGCCAACGCACCGCTGAAGATGCTGAACAAATCGACCTGCTCAACACGGCCTCCGCGTCCCGCTCGGGTCGCGGCGGACAAGCTTTGCAGCAGTGAGCTGACTTCGAGCGTCCGATTCTCGCCTTGTGCCAGTTGCAGGGCGACGTACTGCAGATAGGCATCGCGCGGATACAGACGCAGCTGCTGGACCGCTTCGTCCAGCGTCCAAGGTTGCGAGCCCGGCACGCGTTCGTCCTGGCCCCAGAGGACGCCACCTCGGGAGAACAACAGCCACGTTGCCAGAACAGTGAAACCAACAACAGCAAGTGTTTTGTGATGAGCCATAGCACGACATCCGCGAGCGCAGTGATCGACCAGCCAACGCCACGTGCCATTGTAACGCGTAATCGAAGCGTCAGGAAGGTAACGCCTGCCCCGACGACGTTGCCGCCGCACTGCGAGTGGATTGGCCTCGATTGGCGACTCACCTATCGAAAACGGGGATCGAAAACGGGGAGATCGAAAACAGGGACACAGCCAATACTGTTCGGCACACCGGTTGCTATCGACAGGCATCCTCGACGCTTGACGTCGAGTCATTGAGCAAAACTGGCCACGGGAGCAACTCACAGAAAGCAACCTTTGATCCTCGACGCTTGCCGTCGAGTGCTTCAGGTTAATCGGCGGCATCACGGTGTCAGTCATCTATCCTGAATCTCCCGACGGCAAGCGTTGGGGATCATCGTCGTCCGTGGTGGACGCGTGTTCGTGGCCACGTAACCTAAACCACTCGCCGGCAAGCGAGGAGACAGGGATGCGTCCGAGCTGCATCGTCGCGTTTGGAGCCATAGCGCCAGCCATCCCGTAGCCGCTGCAACGCCCAGTTGTCATGGGGGGTTTGCCGCAAGCCGCTCCGTCAGCGCCGTCAGTTCCGGCGGCAAATCAACATCCCTGGTGTCGATGGGACAAGGAATGTAGTCGGACATCAGATCTCCATCGGTAGCGATTTGACGATATCGAAGCCAGCCTGTTGTGCATATCGCGGAAACTGACGAATCTGCTCGCGGTCATAGTCCTGGTTGTCTACGCTCAACTCAGCAAAGGGCACGAGGCAGGGATGGAGGCGGCGCGAACGAGCAACCGCTTCTTCCTCGGCGCACGCAGGAATCGTATCCGTCGGTCGCCAGCCGTTGCTGTACATGAACTGCATCCACAGCACATGTTCTTCCTCAGCGAGAATGTCGAGCAATTCCTCCACGGCACGCGCCCAAGCAGCACCGTCCCCCTGACCGACGTTGGGCGTTGCACCGCAAGGAACCAGGTACAGGCCTGCCATCTCCAGCAGACGGGGAATCCTCAGGGCAGCCGCGACATTCGCTGCCTTGATCTCGACCGGCAGGCGGTCGAATTCAACGTCATTTGCGAAGGACTCGTCCTTGAGACGTTTGCGTTTGGCTTCGCGCCATGCGTCATGGATGGCCTGCGCGAGCCGATCGGCATAGGCCTGGAATCGCCGTGACCGACTCATAATGCGTTGAAATGGCACCAGGTCTACGTTCATCGCCAGCACTTCATTCGACGGCAGCGATGAACGGCGAATCACGGCTCCATGGGGACTTCGGAGCGTAGCGACGATTTTCTCCATGGACCGCGCGCCATGTGTGTATTTGCCAATCTCCAGCAAAGCAGCGAGAAGACCGTGGTCGATTTCGAGACGCTCGTTCTCGCGTTTGCTCACCAATCCGAGCATAGATCGCAGCAGCAGGGCACGGCGCACCGGGAAGCAGACATCGGACGGGTCTTCGCACCAGACGCGTTCGCGGGCGTTCTCGCTGTCCGGGCACACGAGGCGGCGGTTCGGACCGAGTACGTTGAGAAAACCGTGCAGACGACTGGCAAAGTCGGGACCCTTCTTGAGGCGGAAGTCGAACATCGCCTGAAGGTCGCCATGCGGCGGACCAAAGTTTTCCATGTCGTAGCTGGTCGCGCCGGCGAAAACAAAGATGCTCTTGCCAATGGGGTGCGTGATCTGGCCTTCCTGGAAGCGGCCATCCTGCATGGGCGCGAGGAGGAACTGCAGCCAGCGATAATTCTGTGAATCAAACTCGTCCCAGAAGACGACCGGAACGAAGCCCTCCAAGGCTTTGTCACGCACCTGGTGGAACGCACCGATAAGGTCCCGTTCGTCACTGAATTGCGAAAGATTAAACTCCAGCACCGGCGTGCGATCCGGCAGTACCTGTTTGGCGATCTGCATGATGCCGAAAGATTTTCCCGCGCCCGGCGGGCCGAACACGGCCAACGAGAGCGGCTTCACCTCGCCTTGGCCGTCGCGGTAATCATGAATCAGGCGTTTCAGATTGCGCAGGGCCTCGATTTCGTCGCGATCCACCGTGACCATCTTGCCGAACCGGGCAACCGGAACATTGCGAAGCGCCCGCAGGCCATAGATGGCGACGCGGCGGGCCACGCCGTACAACGGCTCGGCGTCCGGCCGTCCGGCGTCGGCGCCCTCGAGGATGCGCCAGCGGCGCGGGTGACGCGAAGCATTCAAGTCGCCTACGTCGGCGCGGCCATAAAGCGGAAGTCTGGCTAAATCGATTCGCGCCAGGTCGGTTCCGATGATCCGCGGCTTGTCATCGGCGATGACGTGAGCCACCTCTGTCACGGGGAGTCGCGGTTCGCCAGCAACCACGGGACCATGCCCAAGCAGTCGCAATATGCGGCCAGCGCACAGGCCGCGGAGAATTCCCTCGTCGAGGGCCCGATCATCGGTGAAATCAGCCGCCATTGCCAGACTCGCGACCACCGCTGCCGTAAAGCTGGACATATGGCCGTACGTGCCCCCGTGAATACCTGCCGCATCGGGCCATTCGCCCTCCATGTTCTGGGCATCAAAGATGAGGCGGAATGCTGGCTGACCAGAAGCATCGCGGCGCATCCACAGCGCGCCTTCCGAGGAAAGCGTCACGACTACATGGCGGGCGTGGCACAATCCAGCGAGCGCCGGCTGCTCGAGCAGTTCATTGGCAATGTCCTGGGCCGTGCGTTCCCAGGAGATGCCTTTGCTGATATGCACGTCTTCCAGCCGCAAGTCGCTGACAGGGATCACCACAACCAGGCGGCGGGCGATATCTGGATCGCGGGCCAGCTGCCACCACAACGCGCCTTGGCAGAGCGGCGCAGTCATCTTGAGGACGATCCATTGGAGGCTGGACGGCGGGTTGGTCAAGACTTCGGGCCACGCACATAGAGGCGGGCCAAAGCGATAACGGCCGGCATCGTCCTCAATTACCAGAATGTGCGGCGGGACGCCTGCTGGCATGTGCGGCAGGCTCAACTGCGGCGCAACCGCGGAGAGATCGGAGGTACGCCCCAGTTCCAGCGAGCGCGCCAGTCGCCAGACGCATGCGTTATCGGGCTGCACAAGCTTCCCGGCAGGTTCGGGCTGCCAAATTCCGGCGATCGCGGGGGCCGTGGGGATCAGGGGCGCCTCGCTGGCGGCGAAGCTGGCAGCAACATTGCCATTTCGCAGAGCGAACACTTCCGCGAGAATCCGCTGAATGATTGCCGCCCCCCCCACGCTTCCCACGAAACGCGTCTCGCCTTCGGGCAACCGGCGCTCCGGCTGCGGCGGCAGCAGGTAGATGTTGTAGTCCTGGCTGATGTCACCGGTGACCAAGACAGCATTGGCAGACCTTGGCATAATTGGCTCCATTCGATTTGTGGTGATCGCCATTACACACCGGCACGTCAGACTTTGCAAGCGGGGAAACCGTAGCAACAGCCCCCAGGTATCGCGGAGCGACGTTCGGCAATCGTAGCGGCAAAGTCGGCGCAGAACGTCCCGTGTCGGAGCTTATCGCCGCGCCATCATGCCAAGCAATTCACATTCCTCGCTCGCAAACATCGGGCAATGGCCGTGGTGGCCGCCGCCCAGATGGCCCAAGCATCGCCTTGGGCGCAAGCCAGTTTGCAGGGCCGCGGAATCGCGATATTGGCGCGGGGTCGCCCGTGTTGGGCGGGCGGAAGTCGCGTCCTTGCCGCCGGTCGCCGCGGCGTTGGGACGTTGGCATGGTGGGGACGGGCCCGTCCCCACCGAACTCCGGCACAAACCGGTGAGGTGATCAGGTGGGTCAGCCGCCTTGGCGATGATCCGCCCCGTCGTCGCTTGCATCTGGGGTTCCACTGCTGCAAGTGTGCGCGTCCATCTTCGCCGCCCCAAGTCAGGGTCATTGCTGCGTCAGCGAGATGTCCGCCGTGACCTTCTTCGGATTGCTTGTCCTCCTGATCGTTGCCGTCCACTTCCACTTCGAACTCTTCAACGGTTTGGGAGGCCACGTCCCGTACGTATACTTGTCTCCGCCGTCTGGCGTGAACTCGAACCGCGTCGTGTACGAGTCGCTGGTGTACGTCACCGAGAGCAACTTGCCCGGTTGCAGTTTGACGTCTTTGATCGTGCTGCCGGGTCCTGTCGAGATCCGGACCCGGCAAGGCTTGCCGCACTGATTCCAGACGTCGACGGTGATTCGGTACTGCGGCTTGGAAGCCGCCCGTGCTTCCTTGGGCTGGCACCAGAGCGCCGCACCAAGCAGGCCGAGAACGGCCAACGGGATGACTGTGAAAGCGACCCGCCAGCGGGAAAGATCGGGTTTTAGTTCGCGCAACATCAAGGCATCTCCTTTCGAAAGGACGGTGGCGACCGAGCGACCTTCGCATCGGTCCGTCGACAGAGGGAACCAGCGTCCCTCGCTCTGCCTTAGATACGCCCAGGATGAGGCGATTCTGCGCGGGAGGATGGAAAATGTCGCGGACCGCGTCGGCACGCTGCCGGAAGTCGCCGAAGTTCATCTTCCGCTGCGTTTGCGGTCGAAAACAAACGCCCAAAGTTGCTTACCAACTCGCACCAAGTCGTTGCAGAAACCTGCAGCCGCTCCAGAATGGGCGGTGCATCCGACGGCCTCGAGCCCCGTTTGCCCGGTACCGTTTGTCGGGCCGTCCCGTCCAGCCATTCCAGGTAAGCCGCCACCGAAATGGGCAAGAAGCCTTTGTCGCTGCAACGGGTGCCGCTACGATTGACACACGGCCCAGGTTCGCCACCACGCCCGTCAAGTTCCAGCGGCGACAGAAACGGCTTTGCCAGAATTTCCCCGTTTCCCCGTCCTCGCGATTGGCCCGCATCGCAATCGTCTGGCACAACAACCGCATCCACCACGAGATTCTCCCAGCAGGAAGCACCACCTGACCACGCGATTCATGACATGCACGACCGCGTCGGCGGCAAACAACTCGCCCTCGCCAAGCGTGCAATCGCTGACCTCCTCAATTACCGCAACCGGCCAACCTATACAAAGCATGACAAGGAAATTACAATGATCCCCCAAATCGCTGTCAAGCAGGGGCGCCGAAGAAAAGCTGTGTCCCCATTACTGCCACCCATTACTGCCATTACCATTACTCCCCACACGGGCGAAAGTGGCGTCCCTGTGGCCAACCACCCTGACGTCGCGACGTGGGCACGGGGCGTAGCCGCGAGCCTCAATCGCTTGGCCGGAAAGCCTCATCCCAGGAGCGGACCGAGGTGACAGGAACGATGCGTCCGGGACATTGAAAACCAAATTCCCATTTGATAGACTGCAAAGCATCATGTTCGAGGAACAACCAAACACCGATGCCCCGTGAAACTGTCCTTGCGCTCGATCTGGAAGGGACACTGATCTCCAACGCGGTGAGCCAATTCCCGCGTCCGGGGTTGCACGCGTTTCTCGTGTTCTGCCGCGACCATTTCGAGCGGGTCTACCTTTACACAGCTGTCCGGGACGCCGTAGGCGAAGCGATTGTTCGCACGCTGGTCTGCGAGAACTCGGCGCCGGAGTGGTTTCTCGACGTGCCCTTCGTCCGCTGGAGCCACGATCGCAAAGACCTCAACCATATCCCCAATGCTCGGCCGTGCGATTGCCTTCTATTAGATGACAACCGCGATTATGTCGTGGATGACCAACTGGCCCAATGGATTCCAATCGCAAAGTTCGAGGCTCCCTACTCGGACACCGACCGCGAACTGGAACGTGTGCAGTTGGTAATTTTCGATCGTCTCGCCCAAGGTGGTTTGGGAGCGTAGCCCAATCCGGCGTGCGTCAGGCCGCTTCCCCACCGGCAGTCGGCCCAACGTCGCGAGTGGGCACGGGGGCAAATAGCCTGGCCGCGATCCAGCTGGTGACGCCCCCGCGGCTGTGTCCACAGCGGAACTGGCGATCCATCCGCCGTTCGCATTCATGGACGGATTTTCCATACGGATCGCCATCTGCAATCTGGCCGGGTACCGTCCGTGAGCGTCAGCCGCCTAGCGGCGAGACCGGAAACGCCAACCCAGAAACCCGCCGCGTGTTGTGTAGGACTGCCCTCGGCCGTAGGTAGCACTGCTTGTTGCGCCGTAGGCCCGTGTGCTGTTTCCTGTCGCGTTGTACCGCGGACTCGTTGCAGGTGAGCGACTGTAGTTCTGCGGGATCGAGTAACTCGGCACCCTCGGAGGGGTGAAGTACGATGTCCTCGGCGGGCCAAAACTTGGCGAAGTGTGAAAGGGTGCCGCCGGGAGATTCGGAGTGGTGGGACCGATGCCGGGCACCGAACCGAATTGGGCATGGGCGTTCCCGGTTAGCGTGAAGGCCAGGGTGACGGCCAGGATTGCCAGGCAGGCCGCTCGACATGACGTGATCAACGGTTTCTTCATGATTCTTCTCCGTGACGTAGAAGGCTTGAATTGAGTCCGTGTTTCCGTCTGCCACTAACAACGTGAGGCCGTGACGCGAAGTGACAGCCACTTCACGTCGGACCGCGATCCGGCAGGTGCTGGCCAGTCGCCGCCGTTCCGCCCCCGCGTCCCGCCGTTCGTCCGTGTCGTGTGCATGGGCGGCATCCGGATGGTCAGAGACGCCGGTGGGAGTCGAACCCACTTGGACCGGGTTGCAGCCGGTTGCCGTGCCGTCTGGCTCCAGCGCCGTGGTAACAGCGTCCTCGCCAGGAATTGAACCTGGTCTACGACCTCCGCAAAGTCGCGTGCAATCCGGCACACTCCGAGGACATCATCTTTAGGCAGCCCGCCGAGGAATTGAAAGAGCGTCTTGCGGTTCCGAAGACCGCCGTGCCGTCCATCACACTCGCAGGCCGTAACTCAGTAGCCCGTCCAGGAATTGAACCTGGTCCAACAGCTTCGGAAGCTGTCATGCGATCCGGCACAACCACGAGCCATGTTGTCAGCATCCCGACCTGGAATCGAACCAGGACCAGAATCTTAGGAGGATTCTGTGCGCTCCGTTACACCATCGGGACGTCTCCATTGCAGAGCCGACGACTGGATTCGCACCAGCATGACCCCGTTTACAAAACGGGTGCCTTTCTCCGTCGAGCCACGTCGGCATCAAGGCTCCCTGTCCGCAGACCGGGAGCGAAATCCCCCCTACTTTTCCAACGCGACGCTCCAGTACGCCTCGCTCAGGAACTTGGACCAGCTTTCGATCCGCAGATCGTGGGCGGCGTACCGCGGGTTCCACGTCGGCTGGACCGGCTGGTGCTTCAGCCGCATCTTGGCCTGTTCCGGCGTGCGGTCCGCCTTGCGCTTGTTGCATTCCAGGCAAGCCAGCACGCAATTGTCCCACCGCGACTGGCCGCCCTGGGCACGCGGGACGACGTGGTCGAGCGTCAACTCGTCCAGGCCGGGCTGCGCACCGCAGTACTGGCATGTGTAGTGGTCACGCTTGAAAATGTTCCTGCGGCTGAACGTCACGGCAGCCGCGGGCAGTCGGTCGTAGCCCGTCAGCGTGACCACTTCCGGCACGCGCAATCGGTACCGCACGGCCCGGATGAACCGTTCGCCCTCCGCCGGCTGCAACTTGGACCAATCCTCCCAGGAATAAGTCTGGTAATCGCTGGGGTCCACGACCCGGGCCGATTCGTTCCACAGCAGCACCAAGGCCCGCGCCACGGTGGCCACGTTCACCGGTTGCCAGTTGCGGTTCAAAATCAGGGTCGGTCGCTGTAGGACCTTGGTAGACATGGATACCTCGCCTTCTTTTCAGGGTTGACCGGCCGGATTTGAACCGGCACGAATCTGGGCCACAACCAGGCGCTCTGCCAATTAAGCTACGGCCAACACACGGAACGTTCGCATCAGCGGAAGGAGCGGGAGTCGAACCCGCAAGGCAGTCATGCTCGTCCCGCTTCGAACGCTCTTGCCATCGCCAGTTGGCTTGCCCTTCCGTTGCATCAAGGCTGCGGCGGCAGGAATCGAACCTGCGTCAGGGCGGTTAACAGCCGCCTACCCGTACCAGCACGGGGCCCACCGCATCGCGTCGTTCAGTCAGGACGGCTGGATTTGAACCAGCGATCTCCTGCGCCCAAAGCAGGCGGAATCCCAGGCTTTCCCACGTCCTGAAGGGGCAAAGCGTTCAGCGGGAATTGAACCCGCACCTCCTGCATGGCAAGCAAGTGCGCTACCTTTACGCCATGAACGCTTGGTTGGAGGCCGAATTGTCAAAGATCAAGAGCACCGGGAGGGATTCGAACCCTCGTCGCCGCATTACGGGTACGGTGTCCTCGCCGCTCTCGCGACCAGTGCGTTTGTTCAGTGGGACCGGTGGGTATCGAACCCACATCGTCCGGTCTCCTGTTGGTTTGGTTCCCAGTGGTAGCCCCGAGAATCGAACTCGGCACAACGCGGTTATCAGCCGTGTCTGGACGACCAGCCCTCGACTACCGATTCAAGTCGGGCATGAGCGGAGTCGAACCGCCCGCGGCGGAGGCCGCAAACAGCCAACTCGGCTCCTGCTCCCGAAGCAGGCGTGCTCAACAAACAATCATCCAGTGGGCTCACGAGGCGCTCGAATCCTCGTCTCCGGCTCTTCAGACCGGTGCTAGACCGTCTCAGCTACCAGCCCATCAACGAAAAAAGCCCGGCGTCTTGGTGACACCGGGCTTCGGTTCGCTCGCTCCGTTGGCGGGCCAAGTGTCACAAACGCATGCAGCGCACGGGCTGCGTATTGACCGGTTGTCCGGCATAACACGCATCAATGCGCTGTTCGTGTGTGAGACTCGACCGTAAGAACATCATCTCTGGCAGCTCCTGTGCAAGATCATCGGTGGACCACGGCGGCCACTGAAAGATTAGAGGCCGGACGCCTGGAAAGGTTCACAGGAATCTTCCGGACTGCCTCTGACATATAAGACGCGGGAAGCATCCGTTTTATTCCCGTCGGCGGACGACATTCTTCCAAGTCACACAAAGAAGATGGCTGAAAAGGCTGTCAACGGATCGCGGAACATGGCTTCCAGGACGTCCAGTCCCGTTTGCGTCTGACTGAGGGGAGTTCATTGACGCGAGTTGTGATCCGCCGTCGACTGTTGGTGTTTCTCGCCTCGGCTTAAATTATGCACTCCAACGCTCCACGCGAACAGGAAGCAAGCCGCGTAATAGAGCGGATAGCAGTAGTACGCAATATCTTCCAGCACCTTCACGTAGCGTCCCTCCGCTACGAAGATGTCTGAAGTATAAAACAGAATCGCCGCTAAAAAGGCGATGGCGCGCATCCGCGTGTCGCGAACGCCTCCGGAAAAGACTACCATCGTCGTAATGACGACCATGTAGGACACCACGAGGACCATCTCCCTCGCGTTTTCCACACGGGGCAGAATCCAAAACGCCAAGCTCAGGCTGATCAAAGTCATCACCGGAATGGCGACCGCCAATCGCCGCCAAGAAAACGCCCCGAAGAATCCGTGCCGCGCGCCGCAGGCATACTCTCCGGCCGGATCGCTCCCCGAGGCGCGCAGTGCAAAAAACGCCATGATAAACATGATGTGCGCAGCCAGAAAGGAACCGCCGCCGACCAGAAAACTTTCATAAGACAGGCTCGCGTCGCCGCCCAGGCACAGCAGCAGTCCGATCGTGATGAACGTCCCATACCAGCTCGGGCGCGTCAGCCAGAACATCGTTCCCGCAATCAGATATCCGAACGAACCGTAGGCCAGGAACATCAACAACGGAGGGGACGCCCCCAGGGCCCTAGCCAACAGCACGCCGCCGACACACCCTAACGCGGTCAACGTTATGATCGCGCCGAGAATCACCGTCGAAAGACACTCCGCACGCGTCGGACGCAAGTGAGGCGAGTTCATAACAAGCTCCTATGCTGGCAAAGGCTTGCACGGGACGCCCGTGTCGTTGTGCCGTTTGCAGGCCGTCAAAAATTCAACGCAGTTTCGCCATTGTAGATGCGGCCGTCTCGCCGAAACGTGAACTGCATCGTCCGGGGTGACAACCGGACGAGTTCAAAATACGTGTTCCAGTCCGTGATCTCTTGCCCGTTGATCTCAAGCATTCTGGTTGGGCCAGGAGGAATTCGTGTGGTCCAGGCCGGTATGGTTGAGGAACAACTCCTCCATTACCGGTGCCATGCCCTGGGTGGTTACGTTCCATTCTTCGGCTGCCGCGTCCGCTTCGCCGACGCCTCGAATCGGAACGTTGCAACTACAGCTCATAATGATGGCCAGCCGGCACGACTTGGCCCGCACCGTTACTTTCAGGTCATCGCTGAAAAGCCGGCCGTTGTTCGGCATGTGCAAAAAGTGACGCCCGCCGAAACTGCCGCCGTGCCCGTGGTAAAACAAGACGAAAGTATCGCCACGAGGTACGTGGACATCACGGACAGCTCGGAGCACAGATTCTGCGCTGTTGTAGTCCCGTCTTCCGCTTTCGAAGATCCGCAGTGTATATCGCTGCGGAGGTATCAAATCGCTGAGCGTGTCGCTCACTCCTTGCACGGTAATGGAACAGCAGCGTCCCAGGCTGGCGTCGCCCGTATCGGCAAACAGCAAGAAGTGTATGTCTTGCCCCAAGGCGGATGTTCGTGAGGCGGCGAGCAGAAGCACCAACCACGCCAACACGGTCTGATTCAGTCTCATCGTCTTTCCCTCCGCGAAAAGAGCGAACGGCGTTCACTCCGGCCCATTGAGCACAGCAGGAAGAAATTCTATCCTTCCGGCGATGGCGACTGCAACATGCCAACCCCCCTCCCGCTTGCTGCTGCCATTGTCCGTCGTTCTAGACTGGGGCAAACAGGACGTCAAACGCCATCGCATGCCCGCAGCCCAATTCGCCTGTCCTGGTCGCCATCTGATTCAACGCAGCCCGTACAGGTACAACACCGCCGCCCACCCACTCGGCAGTGAGTCAGTCGGCTCGTCCAGTTCCTTGCCGTACTTGCAGACCATCTCCAAGAAGTAGCGGGCATGAAAAAACGCTTCGAGGATGGGCCGGGTGGCCTCCACCCAACACCGATTCACCTCCATCGAGAATTCTCCGGCGGTCCCTTCACCGACAATCTGCGTGAACCACGGATTGAGCGACAAGTGCGGAGCCAGCTCCTGGAGAGCTTGCACGATCTCGCCAATGACGGGTTGGAGCTGGTACACCTTGAAGCTCTGGTGGTAGAACCGGTAAACCGGATCTTCGTAGCCCCAATGGCTGTTGGCCTGCTGCCACATCCGCTCCAGCCGCGGCAAGGCAGTCTTGATCGCCGCCAGCAGCTTGACCTCTTCTTCTCGAAGTTGTTCCAGTGACCGAAGCATCGTGACCTCCTGCGGCCTGTTGGCAATTCTTGTCTGCTGATGGTTAACCTTTTCGACCCATGACGGCTTGATTAACCGTGTATAGCACCCACGGCACCCGCTGCCATTCGCCGCCCTTGCGGCAGAACCAGCCGTCTTCGGTCAGGCGAACAGCGTCGCGCGAAGCGTGCAACTGGGCAGCCCGTCGCTCACGTAGTCGTTCGATGCATTGCTGGAAATCAGTGTTCGGGTGCGTCACTTCCTTGCCGCGCATGGCTTTCGCTCCCATTCCATCGTGTGGTCCATTGACGTCTTCCAGCTTGCCCGGTGCGGAACGCCGCATCAACAGGGGGGCTGGGCTTTGGCGTCGTCGGACTGCGCCGAATCGGCTTGCGAATCGGCTTGCGGTCTGTTGGTTGCCGGCGCAGCCTGAAATACACTGAATCTTCGAGCCGTCCCCGAGGCCGGCAGTCGGCCGAATGTGAACGCCGGAATTTCGGCAACCCTTTGATATCATTGCAGTTGAGGCGACTGCCTACGCAAAAGAAAAGGCCGCCGGAGCATCCTTCGGCGACCTCTGTCAAGCAAGGCTCCCCGAAAGCAACCCTCTTCGTTACGACTCTCTCTTTTTATCTCGGCGCAACCCGTTTACCGGCAATCACTTAGTGAGTTCGATACCCTTTCGGCTTGCGGCTGGAGAAAGTCCGACATTACAATGCCTGTCAGTACTAAGCAAGTGAACTGCAACCTAGGTTGGGCAAAAAGGCGTGATGCAGCATCGCGGTCATGGGGGCGCTGACCGTCTTCGTCATCGGCTGCGGCTTTCGCGGCCGCCAGAGGCGTATCAACCGCGTCGAAGGGGCGGTGTTGCCCGTGGTCTTCCTGGGGCATACGGGCTACCTCGTCTCGAGCTCCTTCGCGTCCTCCTGGACCTGCCGAACGTCAACGCAAAGGCATCCCGGACGGCCGACCTCAAGGGACCGTTTATTTGTGATCCAGAACCGCGGCGTGTCCCGGAGGTTTCCAGCCCATGATCGTTGCCAACGACAAATTGCCACTGGTTTTCGCCGGGCCGATCCTGCGCCGAACGTCGCCGGAACGCCTTGTGCTCTGGCTCGCAGTCCGCGAACCTGCCCGTGTGCGCATCGGAATCGATGCCGGCAAGGTGTCTGCGCGTGACGTCGTGCTCACGCCCGGCGAGACGACAGCCTGCCGATTGCTGACGGCCGGCACGCGTCTGCATTACCTGCTGATCGATCTGGCATTCGAAGAGCCGCTGCCCCTCGATCGCTGGATCGGTTACACGGTAGCCCTGCAACCATTGAATGAACCTTCAGTCGGCTGGCAGGGATGCACCGATAACATGCATGATCTGTGCTACCCCGGAAAGCAATCCCCCGGTTTCGTGTTGCCATCGCGAGTCGGCAGTCTGCTGCACGGGTCGTGCCGCAAGCCGCATCATCCCGGCGGGGACGGGTTGGTCGAAGCCGATCGTCTGCTGGCGCGCTGCCTTGCAACGACTGACGGGCAGCACGAACGTGAACCAACAGAGACGGTGGACCCGGATGAGTCATGTGTCTGGCCATCGGCGTTGGTCCTGACGGGCGATCAGGTCTATGCAGACGACGTTGCTGGTCCGACGCTGCATGCGATTCACCAGCTGATCGCAATGCTCGGCCTCCCCGATGAGCTGCTGGCCGGCGGCGAATTGGTCAAGGTGGACAATGCGCAGTCCTTGTATCGGCACCCGGCCGGGTTCTACCGGCGTGAGACCCTGCTGCCGCGTCACAAACACAACTATGCCTTGATCGAGGTGCTGTTCGGCGGCGTCGAAAAGCCCGTATTCACAACCGCCAGCGCACACAACCACCTGATTACGCTCGGCGAAGTGCTGGGGATGTACCTGCTTGCCTGGTCGCCGACCCTCTGGCTGCTGATCGACCTCGATCCACCGCCCGGCTTGGATGCGGCCTCCCAGTCCCTGTACCGTATCGAACGTGCTGCAATGGAAAGCTTCGTGGCAGCGCTGCCGGCCGTGCGCCGGTTGTTCGCTCATCTGCCGGTCGCCATGATCTTCGATGATCACGACATCACTGACGACTGGAACCTGAGTCGTGAATGGGAGGAAGTCGCCTACGGCCACCCGTTCTCGAAGCGGGTGATCGGCAATGCTCTGTTGGGTTATCTGCTCAATCAGGCCTGGGGTAACGATCCGGACGCGTTCGGTCAGGAACTGTTGGACACGGTGCAAGCCAGCCTGAACGCGCCGGGCGGTACGGCGCACGACAACTGTATTGATCACCTTCTGCGTTTCGATCACTGGCACTACACCTGGCCGACCACACCGCCCTTGGTGGTGATCGACAGCCGTACCCACCGCTGGCGCTCGGAATCTGCGGCCCGTGAACCGTCAGGCCTGATGGACTGGGAATCATTGACCGAGCTGCAGCAGACCTTGCTCGGTCTTCCTGCCGTGCTGCTGGTGTCGCCCACGCCGATTTTCGGCGTGAAGCTGATCGAGACCATCCAGCGGATCTTCACCTGGTTCGGTTACCAATTGATGGTGGATGCAGAGAACTGGATGGCTCATCCAGGTTCCGCACATGCGATCCTCAACATTTTCCGCCATCCGAAGACGCCGCAGCACTTTGTCGTGCTTTCCGGCGACGTCCATTATTCCTTCGTCTATGACGTCGAGCTGCGGGGAAGGGTCCGCGGGCCGGACATCTGGCAGATCTGCAGCAGCGCGCTACGCAATGAATTCCCGCCGCGCCTGCTCGATGTGCTCGACCGCGCCAATCGGTGGTTGTACTCACCGCGCTCGCCGTTGAACTGGTGGACGCGGCGGCGGAATATGCGGGTGATACCACGCAAGCCTGACGGAACGCCGCACGGGCGCCGCCTGCTCAACGGCAGCGGTATCGGTCTCGTCGAGATTGATGCGCAGGGGGTGCCCTGGCGAATCCGCAAACTGTTGGCTGATGGTCGGGTGGTCACCTTCTCGCGGCGTGAAGCAGAATCACGCTGGGATTGATCATTCCAGAACCTCAATCCGAGTTCATCGGTAACCGAAGATGGAACATATCCCGATGGTTCAAGCCGGGTTGCCGAAGCCCTCGCGCAGCTGAACAGGGCGTTCAGCCCAAATCCGCCACGCCAATTTGTTCCACCTGCGGAGCAGCTCCACGAACCGCCCGTTGACACCCATCAGTGATCGTCCGGCCCATGCCCATCACCACGTCCAGCGTCGCCAGAACCGTGTCTCCCACCCCGCAGACGTCACGGATCTGGACCGGGACCGCGGGCGCCCGGCGTACTGCGGGGCCATCCGACCACCACAGGCCCAGCGCGCCGGCCGTCACCACGACGTGGCATCCCTGCAGAATTGCCAAGCGGCGGGCCATCATGGCGGGCGGATCGCCGACGTGGCAACCAAGTGCCTCGGCGGCCTCGATCCGGTTCGCCTTGATCACGGTGCAGCCTTCGTAATCCCGCCAGTCGCGACCGCGGGCAGGATCCACGAGGATCGGAACGCCTGCGGCTGTGGCCTGCGCCAGCAGCGATCGGACCAAGGACGCCGTACAGACGCCCTTGCCGTAGTCCTGGATCAGCAGGCAGTCGCCAATCGGACAGGTCGCCAGGTACTTGGCGGCTTCGCCTGGGATCGGGGACTTGGATTCGAAGTCGAACCGATCGGGGCGAAGCTGGCCCCGGAGGATGAACCGGGTCTTGTTGGTCGTCGGCCGGGTCGAGTCAACCCACAGGTACGGAGCGATCCCGTGGTCGTCCAGCAGGTCCAGCACTTGGCCGCCCGGCAAGTCGCGACCGATGACACCGGCCAGCGTGACCTCGGCGCCGAGCGAACTGGCCACGTTCGACGAAACAGTTCGGTGCGACGTGTTGGTCTACTGCGGGTTTTGGGACTGATGCGGATTTGAACGGGGTGACCAAGGCGGCCAAAAACTGGCTCGCGGCTCCTGCATGACGAAAACTCGTTGTAAACGGACGAGACCGCAATGACGAACCGCGAGCCGTCTGGTGACAGGAAATCTCCCGCTCCGAACGCTTTCGCCCCCCAACCAGGATGGTAGAGTTTGCGGAGTGGCCGTCCAAAATCGGCCTGCCATCGATTGCGTCTCACTGGCGAACTGTTAATGCGTACCAATTATGTCCTCATCGACTACGAGAACGTGCAGCCCAATTCGCTGGCAGGCATCGGCACGGAGCACTTTCGAGTACTGGTTTTCGTTGGGGCCAACCAGAACAAGTTGACGTTTGAAATCGCAGCGGCAATTCAGAAACTTGGCCCGAGAGCAGAGTACGTCAGAATTGCCGGGAACGGGGCCAATGCCCTGGACTTCCACATTGCCTTCCACATCGGGCACTTGTCTGCTCAGGACCCCGCCGCCTTCTTCCACATCATTTCCAAAGACACAGGCTTCGATCCGCTGATTCGACACTTGAAGGAACGAAATATCCTAGTGTCTCGGTGGCAGACTGTCTCCGACATCCCCCTGCTTAAGGCTGCAAACGCGAAAAGCACTCCCCAGAAGCTGGCCGTTGTCCTGGCAAACCTCCAACAACGCAAGACTTCGAAGCCACGAACGGTGAAGACACTTTCAAGTACAATCAACTCGCTGTTCCAGAAGCAACTTGCTGAGGAAGAACTCGCTGCCATCCTCAAGGAGCTGAAAACCCAAGGCTACATCACGGTTGATGACACCAAAGTCACATACGCACTTCCGGCGAGTGACGCCTGATATTCGAAAAACGCTTCGCCGCGAACTCGCATGGCCTCTAGGGCATCACGTCCCCGTAAATACCCTTCAGCATGGCCAATGCTGAATTCTCACGGGCACTTCGCATATTCTACTGCCCCACCACAGCTTGCGGACCCTGGCGTGTTCGCGGGCGAACGCCGCGTCTCTGTGGCCAAAGCCTGACCTCGCGACGTGGACGACGTGGCCGCTTGGTCGCGATCCGGCAGGGCGGCCCATCTGTGAGCGTCGCCGCAGTGAACACCATCTGTCATCCGGCCGGGCACCGCCCGCGGGCGTCGAACACGCGATCGTGTCCACATTGGCTGCAATCCGCTCCGGCACCAGCTGGGCGCCGTCCGCAAGGTCCTGGCGGTTTCCGCCCACGTCGCCCAGTCTTGCCCGTGTGGCGGCTGCGGGCCAAGTCCGCGTCGTTGGTGCCCACGGGCCCGGGCGACGGGACGTGGGCACGGGTGCAACGGCATGGGCAAGGATCCGGCGGGGGCGGGCCCGTCTGTGAGCGTCGCCACATTGGATGCCATCTGCCATCGGGCTTTCGGCGTTCTTGGACGGATTGTCAATGAGGATTGCCGCCGCCTGCTGGTGCGTCAAGAAGCGATGATGCCTCGCAGGGGCCGGATGTGCTGCCTCTGGCCCGGTTCGCAACCCCGTCACGCGGTGCCAGACTCGCTGCAACGCAATGCGAAGCTGTGGCCCTCCCCGATGGCGGCAATATCGAACGTGTCGAACGTCTCGCCGTCGGTCCCCCGGAAGCCGGTTTCGTTGACCCGAATCTCGCCGGCCAGTTGCCACTCGACGGCTTCCGCGTCCCGGATGATGCCCGCCGGCGTATCGGCGTAGATCTCGGCCTGCCGTTCCCGACACCGCCGAAACGCCCTGACGGCCGCCTGTTCGGGATTCCTGGCGTCCAAAACTATCCGCACCCAGCCTGATTCCACGTAGTATTTCGGCATCTTCCGCCCTCGCATCTTTGGGAACAATCACCTTCGGTCCCGACAATTATTACGAAGGCCGTGGACACGTTTGGTCACGCGGGACGGCAAATCGCCGTGGACTGCCGACGGTGAACTTTGTCACGGGCCGCGTGAAAACCTTGGTTTCCAGATTCTTTTCCGCCCCCCCGGACCAACCGTGTCACGGCCTGCGGCGATAATTCATTCGTCAGCCAAAGGGGAGGCCAAACATGCGTCAGCTAATCTACCGAGCCATGCACCAATCCGACGACCTGGTCATCACGTTCGAGTACACCGATGCCAAGGGCGCTACCACCCACCGCGTGGTCAGTCCAATCCGATTCCTGGCCCAGGATCGCTTTCTGGCCCTGTGCCTCAGCCGCGAGGAGCCCCGCCAGTTTTACTTGGAACGCTGCCAGAATGTGCGGTTGGCGCGGGCTGCGGACTTCCTGATGCCGGTGGCGATGGCTGGGTGAGAACATTCCCGCCGCTGTCGCCGCACGTTCGCCCATGCCGCGTTCACAGGCGTTGTGGCTTGTGGCCCCGGCGTCGCGACGTGGGCAACGTAGCCGCCGTGATCCGTCAACCGGACGCTCACACGATAGGCACCGCCTGTGAGCGTCGGTTGCCTGGCCGCGATCCGGCAGGTGATGCCCATAGGGCTCGACACCCGCCAAACCGAAGTCGCATGGAGTCCAGGCAGTCGCTTGCGACACCCCGCCGAACGCCGGACGATGCCATCCGTTCATTTGTTCATCCGTGTTCCTGGCGAAACGAATGTCCGCCACCTGGAAAACCGCATCGGATGGAGTGGTCGTGACCCGACGGCTGGTCGGTTCGTGCGGAACAAGGAAAGAAGCGACACGCCACGAGTGGCTCAACGGAGATCGAGAGATGACCAGACCACATTGTTTAGCAGCGAGACGGCGGTTACCCACGACGCCGCTGTGGACGGTCTCCGCCTGCCAACTCCTTCCCCGTCACCATGTGCGGTCACACGTACCGGCGTTCCACCTTCATTCGGACATCGCGAGTTCGGCGAAGCCGATCAGCATGCCGAAAACCTTGGCCGACTCCGGGTCGGCCTGCGCTTCTTTGCGCTCGCTGATTCGGTGCACCTGGGCGATGAAGCCGGAGAGCACGTCCTTCGGGGTCGTTCGCAGTTTGTCGAACAGTGACTGGCCCGAAGTCCCTTTGGCCAGCATATCGAAGATCTCTTGGATTAGCACTTCCGCCGGACCGGGCGGCCTGCGGCTGTCGAGTACAGCTTGGGTGGCGTCCTTAAGCCATTCGAGCGCCGCGCGAGCGCCGGGGTCATTCTGGCCAAACAGCAGGATTAGCGATTCAACTCGCTTCGCAAAGGACTGCAGGATCTCATCGCTCTGCTGCGTCAGGCGATTGAGTAGCTCCTCGGAAGTAGTTCCCTTGCTGAGCGACTCCAGGATCCCTGTCGCGAACAGTTCGGCGGGGTCCAGCGGAGTCGGCGCAAATACATCGCGCGCGCGGGGCGACTGGAGACCACCCAAGTGGTCATGATATCCGGTCGAGCGTAGATCGCACTGTGCAAGGCGGGCCATGACAGTTCCTTTCAGTGATCGGGCCAACGGGAAGCGAGAAGACAGTCTATCAGGCGAGCTCCGCAAATGCAATCAAACGGTCGAACAGATCCTTGTCGAATCTCTCCGCGACGTGGCAAATCTCCTTCAAACCGCGTCTCGCCTCCAAACGCATCGCTTCGACCGCCTGCCCTTCGCGCACGGCGGTTTCCAATTCGGTTAGGGCTGCTGCCAGCAGGGCGCTGGCTTCGGGTTGAGCGCCGGGCGTCAGATAGCGCGCAGCCACGATCACCTTGCGAACGAATACAAACCGCAGCGCCTTCTGGCCGGCAGCAATAAGCTGTTGAAAGGTGGCGATGCCCTCGGCGCGATCCGTGGCCTCGCCGGATCGGTCATGGCAGCCAAAACGCGCCGCCGCGCGGATCATCTGCGCGTGGGCGCGATAGCCGACGAGATCGGCGCGGCCCGAGTGTTCGAGTTGCCGGTAAGCCACCACAGCACGATCGGCATCGGCAAGTGCCTCCGCCGGTTTGCCGAGGAGCAGGCAGGCTAGCGCTCGGTTCATCCAGGCCAGCGCCGCTTCGGCTTCCAGATCGGATCGGCCCTGGTTGAGAAGCTGGGTGTAGGCGTGCAGACAATCATCGAGCGCATCGCGCGCTTCGCCAGCGCGACCTGCCTCGCTGAGTGTTGCCGCTCGCACCAACCGGACGTGCAGTAAATCGGGCCTGACATCGAGTCGGCCCAGACGAGTCAGGTCCTCATACAGAACAATCGCTCCGTCGTAATCGGCAATCGCTTGGTCCGAAAGCATCAAGTCGGCATGTACGTTGCCACGATTGCCGAGCGCTTTGGCGAGCAACGCCACATGTTCCGTCATGCCAACGTCAATGAGCTGGCGGTAGAGATCCACTATCTGGTTGTGGTCGGCCAGGGCTTCCCGATAATGTCCTGCATCTTCGAGCACGTTGGCGCGGTTCATGCGCACCTGGTTGCCGAACAGAGAACGATACAGGAAATAGCCGGGATCCTTGATCTCATCCAGGACTTCGAGCGCCTTGTTGAAATCGGAGACGGGCAACGGATCGCCTTGCGACTGCCGCACGATGCCGCGGTTCATCCAGGCGCCTGCCAGGCTAGAAAGCTCCCCAGTCGACAGTGTGGGCTGCTTCCGATTCAGCAGTGCAATCGCTTCGTCGAGATCCCGCCGGGCGGCTGCGAATTGACCGAGCCGCCGATAGAAGGCTGCACGCGTAGATAGCAGCTGCGCGCATTCGGAACCGCTCAAGGTTTCAATTAGGGCGCCGAGCAGATCCGTGCCGCGAGTCAGATGCCCCCAGGCGACGAGCCACTCCACGAACGCATGCGCCGGCGTGGCCGGGGCGTAGAGAAGCTGAAAAGCCGTTTGATGTTCGCCCGCCCGGCGAGCATGTTCGATGGCCAGCACGCGCGGCCGCATTTGTTCGAGCGTCACGGCGTCGCCGGGCAACGGCCGTTCGCGATACCACTGCAGGAAACGACGGTGCAACCGCGAGGTCTCCTCGCCGCCCACAAGCCAGCCATAGTACTGCCTGACCAGCGGATGCAGGTTCACTCGTTCGTTCTCACCGTCCCACTCCACCAGGTTCCATTCCGCCAGCGTAACTGCCATGTCGAGCAGAGCGTCCGCATCCGGAGTCGGTTCGCGATCATCGCCCCAGACGTCCGCTAAAGTCACCAGCGACAGACTCTCCAATGCCAGCGCAGCGCGGGCCAGAAAGCGATCCGCTTGTTCGCGGCCGGGCAGGTTTCGGCGCGTCTCCTCGAATAGTTCGTGCAAGGCGCGCAGCGGCGTTAAGTCGTCGGATTTCGGTCTCCGTTCGAGGCGGCCCGCGTGCTTCTTCAGCAGGCCTCCCAGCAGGTTCAAGGCGAACGGATGATAGGCATAAACCGCTGCCGTCTGCTCGATCTGTTCGGGTGTTCCCTTGACGCCGTACTTTTGAAGGAGTTCGACTGCTGCAGCCGGCGCGAGTCCCTTCAGGCTCAGGTCGAACGGGTTCTCGGCCTCGACGGGGATGACGCTGCGGGCGGCGAAGTCCAGTGCGGCGGGTAACGCCCGCGACGTGACGATCAGGTGCGTCCCATTCCCCAGTCCGCTTACTTGGCCGAGAAAGTCGTCGACGCCTTCGAAAAATCCCTCGCGTTGCGCCGAGGTTTCGGCGGCCTGCCGATGTTCCGTGCCTGTGTTCCAGCCGCGGAGCCAGCGTTCAAACCCGTCGATTACGACCAGCACAGGTCGTTCCTGCAACAGTGTCAGCAAGTAGGTGACACGCGCCGCCACATCGGGCAGTTCACGTTTGTCGAATCGCCCGCGGGTCAGGTAATGCAGCATCTCATCGAGGAACGAATCGAAGGTGAATCCGTTGCGGTAGGCAGTGCACCAGAATCCTGCGGTGAACGTAAGCCCCTTCTGCCGCTGGAGCCATTCGCGGACCAACGTGGTCTTCCCCTGCCCACCCATGCCGATGACGGCGATGATCGCCGGTGTCCGGCGCCGCGCCGCCTCCGCAAGCTGCGCCAGTTCCTCGACGCGTCCGACGAAGTAGGTTGGGCTTGGCGGCGGATGCAGCATCAACATCGAGAGCCGATTACCCAGTTCCAGCAGTCTCGGAATCAGCCGGGTGACTTTCAGTTCCACGTCGGCTGGTGAAGTGACCCACTCGCATTTGTGGCTCTGTTGAAGCGCCAAGCGGTGACACTGCTGAAACGCTCGTTCGGCGGGAATGTCGATGGACGGCTTATCGGGTGCAAATGTCTCGTGTGTAAGCAGGACGAAGATGGGTTTCTCGAGCTTCGCTGCCATGTCGTACTCGATCTGCGTGTACGAGCGCGGCGGCCCGTCGAATTCCTGTGGCGCAGCGCCGTAAACCTCGCCGACCAAGCAGATCACGGCATCACAGCGGCTGATTGCATCGCACAGGTACTCCTTCAGCGACCGGTAATCCGCCGTGAACTCTTCCTGATAATCGGGCCAAATGTTCGCAATGCGCAATGCCCGCGCGGCTATCTCGCGGCTGCTGAGCAGATCGCGCGACGTGGCACTGAGGAACACACGAAGCAGTGGCTCGGGCATACAGGATTCTCAGCATGGCTCAAATAGTCGTTCGGCCCAAGGGCATCTGAAGATGCGACGCGCCACCGACCGAAACCATGGGCATAGTCTAACATCACCGTGCCAGCGGATTCAAGGCAAGGTCCGGGAGACTGCAACTTGTGTCGGTGGGGAACCTGGCGGACGACGAGACGTCCGCCGCCGCCCTCCGGCCCCCGGACCTTCTAGGGTCCGGCCAGGTGATGATGGCCATCGCCCGCACGGCCCCACGCGGTCCGGCGACGCGACGTGGGCACGGGGCAATGGGACGCTTGGCCGCGATCCGGCAGGTGCCGCGATCGCCGCCATTCCCGCCCCCGTGGCTCGCCGTTCGTCCGTGTCGCGTCCACGGGCGGAAGTCGCGTCCCTGTGGCCAATAGCCCGGCGTCGTGACGTGGGCGACGTAACCGCTTGGCCGAGATCCGGCAGCCGGCCGCTCACACGATACGGCGCCGTGCGCGGGTCTTTGTCGTTTGCAGGGACCGACGTCACGGTCGATGACGGCAAGGGTGGCACGAAGACCGAAAAGAAGCGTGCGTTTAGCGTAGGCTTCAACTTCGCGGTCTCCGAGAAGGGATTCTTGCAGTACTTTGTGTTCAGTAACGTGAACATTCCGCTGGAGCCCATCTCGGGACTGGCAATCACCGAACTGCGCGGTGGTGTGCGGCTTAACTCGAATATCGAGGACCTTCAGGTCCGCGAGCCCATCGGCACCGTAGCGAATTCCGGCAAAGTAATTTCGGTTTTCGACCCGCAGGGCAGCCTCACGGGTTACCTTATCACCCTTACCACAACCGGGCATAACCTGAAGGTCGGCGACGAGTTTCGGATCATTGACGCGGGTAACTCAAGTTACAACAGCGGAGTGGACAATTTCGTCGTGAAGGACGTGAACGGTAATGACATCACCTACGAGGTCGAGCACGATCCAGGGTCCTTTACGACCGCCAACATCAGGAAGATAACAATCTCCGATCCTCTTGACCTGCGCGATCCGGGCTTCGCGTCATCAAAAGATCTCTCGCTCAGCGATTGGGAAACACAGCTCGACCAGGCGGTCGTAAACCAGATGCAGGGCAACAGCGTCTGGGACGTACTGTTCGACAAGGCGGTGATCGAGGCAGGGGCCTCGCTCAGCTTCGATCCCCGCATTCCAGACAACTTGCTGAGCTTCGACGCCGATCTCCTGTTCGATACGGAGGGACGGTTCGCCAACATCGAGGCCATCACGCTCTCGGGCGGCGAAGGCGCTGACAAGTTCTCGGTCAGTGGCAAACTCGACTTGGGCGGAGTGACCAGCGTGACGGTGGATCTGGGCAGCGTCATCTCACAATCGGGCGTGATCTTTTCCGACGAAGCAGCCGATACGGTCGATCTCATCCTCGGCCCAGACGACGACGAGTTCGAGCTTGCCCCCTACGCTACCGGGATCCGGGGCACATGGAAGAGCCACTTCACGTTGGATCTGCGAGGGGGCTACGTGTCCGACGGAGATACGGAAGACAAGGTTTACGTCTTGGCCGACGGGGGTAACGATCGGGTCGCGGTCTTTTTCGATCCCGAGCAGTATGAGACCTCACCGTCAGACGGTGGACCGGTCGCCCCGGGGGATGTGCAACAGTTCTACTTCGACCCGAAGCTGACGTTGGTCGAGGTGGGCCCGGCGGCTCCCAACGCCCCCGGCGAAGTCCCGGACAATTTGGCTCGGGCGCCGGGAGCGAGTGCCTTCGCCAGCAGCCAACTGGGTCCGCAAATCGAGACGACATATCACATCGCCGCGAACCTGAATGATGGCTTCTACGGCAACCAGTACAGCTGGATCGGTGTTCGTGCGGCCTGTCAGGTTGAACAGCGTCAGCTTATAGGCTTGGTCTACCACCGCATCGAAGAACATGTGCGTCTCGGTGAAGTTGTAGACCGGGATTGTGACGTCAGCGCCTTCGACGCTGTCCGTGGTCACGCCGATGGCCCCCTGGAAATCGGGAGCGGTCCCACCGCCGGCGGACTTTGCCTGGACGGTCTGCAGACTCTGCGTGATGTGCTGCGTCCCGCCGCCCGTGTCGAAGTTAAGGATGCCATCGACTTTGCAGTGGTTTGGCTCGACACAGACGAAGTCGCCTGGTTCCCCCGAGAAAACGAACTGGCGTCCGATGAGATGTTCGTCTACCCCTGGAGCATTTATTGTCACGGCACACAGCCGGCGGCCGTAGAACTCATTTTCGTGCGACCGAAGGACAAGATGGTCTTCTACCTGAGCGTCAAGACGTAGGTTGACAATCGGTCGGATCGGTCGCCTGTGCCGCCCTAGCCACTTTTCCGCTGGGCAGCAGCCGCCCGGCAACCCGACGCACGAATTGCAGCTGGGCTTTTCCCAGGGCTAAACGGGGCCGGGCGGTACGTAGCTGGCCAACCGCCGCGTTCACACTGTCGCAATGGCCCTTGGCCAGCAGCACTGCCGCGGCGAACGTGCCTGTGCGACCGTGCCCTTGGGCACAGTGGACGTAAACCGGCCCCGGCCACTGTGCCACTTCCTGCACCAGGGCCACAAATGCAGCCTCGTCCATGACACCCGTGTCGAGGACGGGAGCGGAAATGTAGCGGCACGCCGTGCGAACGGCCCGGCATTCGATGAATTCGGCTGCCAGATCGACGACGAGCGACACTTGGCTGGGAAGTTCGCCAGCCAAGGGGCGGCGTCCGACGAACAAGCCGGGTGCCACTTCGTTGCAGCAGTCCTCCCGGCCGACGATGCGGGCCATGTGCCAGACCGCCCAGGTGGCCAGCAGGTACGGCAGCAGGAGCAGCACCGAGTACCAGGCCAGCGTGCCATCGGGCTTTTTGCCGAACACGCTCACTCCGAGCCGCAGGTACGCCAGGCCCACGACCGTCAGGCTGATTCCCGGCCACAGCAGGAGCCAGTACAGACCGCGACAGACCACGGCCTCGGCGACGAGGGCGGGGCCCAAAACCAGGAACAGGACAGCGTATTTCATGGGGTATCGATCCGGCTCGCTACGCAATGTCGACGGGTGGGGCCAGGTGAATTTAACAATTCGTAAACGTTTAAGTAATCCGCCGATGCTACGTCGCCTCGACAGCAACATGGGCAATCTGATAGGCAGCATCGTTGGGCCGTCTTATTCAGCCGAACTGGGGTGGTCGAACTAGCCGCTCGGCCGCAATCCGGCAAGTACTGGCTCCCGCGTCCCCGCGGCCCGCCGTTCGCCCCTGTCGCGTTCACGGGTGGAAGTCGAGTCGTGTTGCTGGGACGGCTCGGTGTGGCGACCTGGGCCCAATGACATGGCCGCCATCCGACAGGGGCTGGCCCGAGCGGTCCACAATCAGCACCTTACGCACTCGATGCCACTTTGCTACATTGCTGGGTTGTGCTGCGGATCGACGTCTCGACGGATTGAGAAAAGGAGGCTGATTCATGGATTCCGACGACTGCGGCTCTGGAGAATCTTTGGAACTTACACCGGATGAAATCCTTGCCGGGATCGATGCACCCTTTGGGGAGCTACCCGTCCGAGCGATCCGGGCTGCCCAGAAGTGTCAAGATCGGGTCATCCCAGGTCTCGTGCAGTTGATCGAGCGGGGTATCCAGGAAAGTAGGGAGGGCCGAGAACCCGCAAGGAACGGATGTTTCTTCGCCTTGTTCTTGTTGATTGAGTTTCGTGCAACCGAGGCTTTCGAGACGATTGTGCGGGCCGTCAGCCTGCCAGATGATCTCCCTTTCCAGTTGTTTGGCGACGGGATTCACGAGGCTCTTCCCCTTGCCGTGCCGGCCCTGGCCGAGCAGCGGCTGGATGAAGTTCTGACTCTGATCCGAAACCGTGAGTTGAACGAGTACGTCCGCTGGGCTTTGCAGACGGGACTTGTTCATCTGGTCGCTGGCGGACTTCGCAGTCGCGAAGAAATCGTAGGTTACTTCAGAGCGATCTTGCTGGAGGCCATCGAAAACGAGGATGCTGAAGCCGTGCTGGCAGCCGTCCATTCACTTTATGATCTGTCCCCGGAGGAAACGTACGACGATATCCAACGGGCCTACGCTCTCGGGCTGGTTGACGAATTCATGATCAGCCCCGATGACTTCGACCGCCAATTGACTCTCGGTAAAGAACGTGTCCTGCAAGGACTGCAGGAAAAGTCCGCGCATATCCAAGATACGGTCGAGATGCTCAGGCACTGGGCAGCATTCATGCCGCAAAACCCGAAACCGGCCGTCAATCCAACACCTCGCACGCCTTCCCCGCGACCTCTCCCTGAGCCCGATCCGATGCCGGCGAACGTCGAGCCTCGCGTCGGACGCAATGAGCCGTGTCCGTGCGGCAGCGGCAAAAAGTTCAAGAAATGCTGCGGATCGGCAGCCCGACGAAGCAATTGATCGATTCAACTGCCGCCTCGTCCCGCGAATTCCTGCTCGGCGCCACGGCGAGTCAGTCGCCAGTATACCGTGAAACGCCGCTTGGCCGCGATCCGGCAGGTGCCGGCCGCCATCGCCGCCCATGTCCCCAGGCATTCAAGCCGACCCAGACAGCCTCCAGATTTTTGGTCTAAACCAAGATTTCTCGTGATCGTGGACGCAACCAGCCCGGACAACGCCCCGCCGTCGCGACGTGGGCGACGTGGCGAGGCCGCTTGGCCGCGAGCAGGCAGGGGCTGGACGACGACCCACGGCCCCAGGCAGCGGGATGCACACGATCGGCACCGCCTGTGAGCGTCAGCCGCTTGGCCGCGATCCGGTAGGTGCCGCTATCGTCGCCGCCCACGTGGCCCGCCGTTCGTCCGGGTCGCGTTCACGGGCGTGTGGCCTGTGGCCCGACGTCGCGACGTGGGCGACGTAGCCGCCTAGCCGTCTCACCGTGACCACAAGCAGGTCAATTACATAGTAGTCTGACTAAATGCCGCAAGGCTTCACTCCGGCGATTGCCCAGGCTTAGTCGGTCCAACAACGATACCGACGTCAGTCTTCGAAGTCACACAGTTCTTTGGCAATCTGGTTTGCCTGGGCAAAGGAAAAACGAGACTCCGTAGCCTCAATTAAAGTAGATGCTGAGGGGCTCAGCACGCGGGCGGCCTCGAAAAGCTGACACAGCAGATGTGGACCCCACCGCCTGCGGGACGTGCGGACGACTCCGACTCCTTAAGTCTTCCCGAACTTATCTTCCTTGAGGCGAGCGCTGCGCGTTCGTATCAGTTCATTAAGCCTGGACGTGACATTCTTTCCATCCGTCCACGTGAACGTGCCATCCTTCTTTCGTTCCCAATAGCTTATCCTAAATTGCTCTAGATCGAAGTGCACCTTCATTGTGTCCTCAGCTCCTCGAAAATGGTCGCGTCGACAGGTCAGGAGCAGCGGTATCCCAAGCGCTAGTGCGAAGCCTGCTTCAAAATAGACTGATGGTCTGGCATGCGTAAGGTCGGCTATCAATACTCTGCTACCGGCGAGGTCGCATAAGATCGCATCTGAGATCGTCGTGGTAGGTTCACTTTGATCGATTCGGTGGTATCGTACACCAAGCTCACGGCAAGCTGGCAATAGCTCCTCGGCACAAAGCGCATCGATCTCCTGATCGCCGAATCTACACGCAACAAACACTTTATTCGGCGACGCCGAAGCTGCCCTAAGAATTAGCCCCCGCCCTTCGACCAGCCGTTGGGCGGCATCACGACCTTGCTCTGTGAGGCCCAGATTGTTGGAAGAGCGTTCAAGCAAGCCAGCAGTTCGGAGCGTGCCGATTTCGTCGACAAAGTCTTGATCGCGGAAGAAAGGAACTCTCTTCAAGGCATCAGGCCGCCGAAATGCGTGCAGGAACTTCACCACGTCATAAAGATTCGGTGTCCCCCCGAATCGCTCAAGGAATTCGATGAACGACTGACGTTTGGAGAAGGGGGCAATGCCGTCCTCTTTCAACTTCTCCACAAACTCTAACGGCGACACCAGCTCGTAAATATCACGTGTTTGATCCCTCGTTAGCTCATTAATGGTGTCCCTGGCGCTGGAAAGAACCCGAACGATCGCTTCAAGAGCAT
>Ga0351916_1035_pt1 | contig 49963 bp, 34 predicted proteins | sample TotcelHT113001N3_FD_206868 | JGI IMG/M metagenome (GOLD analysis project Ga0351916, IMG submission 206868) | Enriched cells from coal bed in the Powder River Basin, Montana, United States - Total cells T11 rep1 HSBNCT.T11.300.1.N3 ... | reverse complement strand
GCATACGACCAGCGGGGACGGCGGGCAAATCAGCCATGATGATCTAACGGATGTATCGGCCGACGACCACCACGCGCCGGTGACGCTGGGGGTAGGCAGCGCAGGAGAACTGAGCCTGAGCGGACAGACGCTGACCCTGGCGGCGGTGCTGACGCCCACGGAGCACACCGCGATCGGCAACAGCAGCCCGCACCATGCGCCGGTTACGGCGGGGACGGGGATCAGCCTGAGCGGGCAGCAGGTTGGGCTGAACCTGGCGGCCGACCTGACCTGGACGGGCAACCAGACCTTCCAGGGGCAGAACGCGTATCGGCACCTGCTGCCGGAGGCGACCGACAGTTACGACATCGGCAGCGTGACCAAACTATGGCGAGCGGGGTATCTTTCGACGCTGTACTCGATCATCTTTGCCGAGAGCACGATCCAGCTGATTGGCGGGTCGTTCATGATCCCCAAAAGCACGGGGACACTGCCAGCGGTGGGGAGCGGAGACACTGTTTTCGATTTCGGCCAGGTGATGACGATCGGCGAGCACCTGCTGGTCAAGAGCTATGACGCGGGCGGGATGATCAAGAGCGAGTATATGCGCATCGAGGAGAGCGGAGGAGGGACGATCTATCGGGTGCTCCGCGACGAGGCTGGGGCGCATGCGACGGATCCCGCCTGGGCGGACGGGACACCGTATGCGGTGCTGGGGCAGGCGGGCAACGGCAGGATCGAATTGGACGCGGTGACCAGCCCGCGCATCAGCATCCTGACGCAGGGCGCGGCCTACAACGACCAGGATGAGGTGTTCCGGGCGGGAGACCTGAACGCCAACTGGGGATATTCCAGTGCGACCTATGGGCTGGCGGTGGGGGAATACGCGGCGAGCAAGGCCAACCTGACCTGGGACCCGAGCAACGGGCTGCGGCTGCGAATTTACAACACCGATTATATTCAACTGGACAGCGCGGGAAATGCGCTGATCACCAACAAGCTGCAGCTCAAAGGGACGGCATCGGCGCTGGCGATTGGCAGCACGCCGCCGAGTTCGGCCAGCGCTGGGACGGGGGTGTGGCTGGACAGGAGCGGGTTGTATGCTCTGACATCCAACTCGGCCAGAACAGTGGTCAACGCGGGCGGGCTGCGGGTGGCGCGGGATTCCAGCGGGCTGAGATTCGTCTCGAGCTCGAACATTTTGACGGACACCGAAGCCACGGATGGGCGGATATTCCACCAGTCGTCTGACGGGGCGCTGGTAATCAAGGCGCCCAGCGGATATCTGAACATCGATGTGGGGACGGCAGCGCTGCGGGCCAATATCGCAGGCGCGCCGGCGTTCTGGAAGCTGCTGAGCAAGGGCACCTCCAGCCCAGGGGATGCCAACAGCAATGTGCAGCTGGCGTTCGGCACCAGCAGCAACAACTATGCGATGCTGGAGCAGGCCTCTGCCAAGCCGCTGCTCAACCTGTACCTGGGGACGGGCACCTCACCGCAGAGGCAGGGCGGGTTCTATTACCAGTATACGAACCCCACGTATGTTCCACTTTACCGGATGGTGTCGCTGAACGTGGCCGCCAGCGGGGGCACCGGTTACATCGGGACGCAGGATTACGGCGACGGCACCTATATCCAGTTCGTGCACGTGATGCTGGTGGGGTTCAAGGTGGCGGACGGGACAGCGCAGATGTGGTGCTATGGATCGCTGTACAAGCCAGGGAGCTCGTACAACGCCATCTATTTCACGACCGACCGCGGGGCGGTGAGCGCGACCTCGGGCGAGCACTTTGTCTTCCTGAACAGCTCGGGGCAGCTGGCGATCAGGAACAACTCGGGCGCGGCGTTCCACTATATCGGCTGGGCGGTAACCACCCAGAGCTAGGAGGAAGGCATGACGGCAAGTATCAGCACGGCAGACGGCAAGACGACCCTGACGCTCAAGTACACGGCGGAGAGCGCCAGGATGCAGGCGCTGCTGGAAGGGACAGCGCAAGCGCTGTATGCGCAAGGACAAACCTGGTGGGAGGAAGAGGAACCCCCGCCGCCCTACGAGCAGCTGACGGTTGCCCAGAAGCTGGGGCTGGTCAACGCCTATATCAAAGGGAACCTAATAAGCACCTACCGTGACATGATGATTGCGGCTGCGGAAGCGGAAGCCAGGGCGACAGCCGAAGCAGAGAGCTCGATCGAGATGGAGTAAGCGATGGCAGAACGAGAGCAAGGCAGGACCTATGAGGAACGCGCGCGGGAGAGGCTGGCGGAACTGCGCGAGATCCAGGTTGCTTTACAGCAGCAGCTCGCGGCCTGCGGGGCGGTGATTGCCGAACTGGAAGCGCTGCTGGGAGAGCGCAAGACAGAGGAGCAGCGCGCATGAGGCTGGAATGGCCGCTGCCGGATGAGCATCGGCGCATCACAACGCAGTATGGCGAGGTGCTGCAAGATGAGAGCGGAAAGCCGTATCCGCACGCGGGGATTGATATCTCTGCACCGGATCGCACGCCGGTCTACGCGGCGCACCCGGGTATGGCGCATTACGAGTGGACGGACAAGGGCGGTAACTGCGTCCGACTCGTCGGCGAAGGCATCACCACGCGCTATGTGCACCTGGGGAGCTATACGTTGGTAAACGGCGCCAGCGTTTGTTGCTGGCAGGAGCTGGGGCGCGTGGGCAGGAGCGGTAGCGCCTGGGAGGGGTACCACCTGCACTTTGAGGTCATTATCGAGGGAATCAAGGTCGATCCAATTTTCTACCTGGGGGAGGAGAGAGTGAGTGTAGGTTCATACCATGTGCAGGATCCGAATCCGCCGGCCTGGCTGCAGGCGCTGATCCAGCAATCGGGCGTGACGATGATCAAGCAGATCAACCCGGACCAGATGCGCGAGCCCTGGCAGGGGCTGCAGGTCATCGGGAGGCTGTGGTGGGACGGGGAGCCGGACAGGACGCTGGTGGCCAGGGGGTCTGATGGCGCCGAAGAGTGGTGGCAGATGGCGCGGGAGCGGATAGCCAGGTGCCCGTGGGTACAGGTCTGGGAGGGTCCCAACGAGGTGCCGATCTGGAACGATGTGGATGCCGGGGCGTACAACGCGTTTGAGGTGCGGCGCATTCACATCCTGCATGAGAACGGCAAACAGGCGTCATCGTTTCAGCTCAGTACCGGACATCCTGACGCGGCGCTGCTGGTCTATCTGCGCGAGGCGCTGGAGCGGACCGATTACCTGAACCTGCATGCATACGGGATGCGCAGGATAGAGCCCTCCATCGATACCCAGCACCTGCTGCGCTACCGAACGTTCATAAAGATGCTGAAGGCCAACGGGATCCGCGTGCCGCCCATCATCATCTCGGAGACGGGTGTGGACTATGCGGGCAACCCGAACAGTGACGGCTGGATCGCCCAAGGGTATACGCCGGAGCAGTATGTGGCGCAGCTCACCGGCTATCTGGAAGAAGTGGAGAAAGACCCCGAGGTGAGATTGGTAACGCCGTTCGGCTTCGCCGAGACGGGCTGGCCGTCGTTCAGCATCTATGAGAAACCGGCGCAGCTGTACACGGAATATTTAAAGTCGAGGCAGTCTAGGCAGGCCGCGCTGCTGGATCTGGCCGAGAAGTGGGTCATCCCGATGGTGCCGGGGTTCGCGCTGTGGAACCATATCACCGGCCGTGGCTGGGTGCTGGCGTCGCGCGAGTTTGGCTATAACGGCGCCAACTACCAGTGGGGTTACAGCCGGGCTGACAACATGCTTCGGTTGTACCGCTGGCAGGATGGCACGGTGACGGAAGTGTACGCGCGCAGGAACCAGGCATAACAACGCAGCAGGGGGTTGAGGGTGGATGACGCAGAGTGTCAGCGCATCGAGAGCGGCATCAGGGCGCTGACGGACAAGTTTGGCGCTTTCCAGCTGGAGATCAGCCAGCGGCTGACCAGGCTGGAGCAGCAGGTGGCGAATGAGGGGGCGCTGTGCCCGTTCAGGGAGAGCATCTCGCGGGCAAGCAACAACATCAAGCGCATCGAGGAACTCGAGGAGGAGCTGGAGAAGGCCAACGGGCGCGTGCGCGAACTGGAGCTGGCGATGGCCAGGTCGAGTGTGCTGGCAGGCGCTGCTGGCGGCGGGATCTTTACGGCGGTGGGGGCGGTGATCTACGGGATTGGTAAAGCAGCTGGAGCGTGGTAACAAGGAGGGATTGAGGAATGGGTGAACTTATCGTATTTGGTGTGCCGGGGGCGGCGATTATTGTGGCGCTGGTGGAACTGGCCAAGCGCTATGGTCTGAACACCCGCTGGGCGGTGCTGCTAGCGGTGGGTTTAGGCATTGCGCTGGCGGTAGTGGTGCACCTGGCGCAAGTGCAGCCGCAGGTGGCGGTGTGGGCGCAGGTGGTGCTGGGAGGGCTGCTGCTGGGGCTGAGTGCGAGCGGGTTGTACAGCGGGGGGAAGGCGATGACCTCAAGGGAAGAGAAGAGCCGGTAGTTTGGCTACCGACGGTTTGTGTTTAAGAGTTTTTACGTATTACCAGCGCTGTTTTATCAAAAGTACAGTGAAGGGCTTCACAGAAGGTGCCCAAGCAATCAAGCTGGTTGTCAGATGACTTGCTAACTGGTATTTATAAACTACCGGCTATTTGATTTCAAAACCCTCACATAAATATATAATGGTACTTCACAGAGGACTGACGGGAACGGATTCAAGTCTAAAGCATCAACTTGGTTTGAGGGCAGACAGGTAAGGGTGGGGCGCTTGTTAACGTCGGGTATGTGCGGACCAGACCTTCGTTTGTCTACAAATAGATCGATCAGGGAGCGCCGGCGAGATTTTGAATAAATAAGAGAAAAATAACTTTATAAATTAATAATAGATATGTATTATAGATTATAATTACTATTGAAGTGTATTAATGTGTTGAAAAACATAAGAAACCCATATGATTAATAATCAACTATATTAAATATAAATCACAAGGATAGCTTACTCTCTTAACGTACTTGACTTTGCGCAGATATTTATGAAGAGATACAGAACCCTCAGCGATGCAGCTATTCAACTGCTCTCCCGGTGTATACTGTTAGGTTTCGCCAGTCTTAATCGCACCAACCCTACCGTTTAGCACTGCTTGACTCTTCTAACAGTGAAGTAGACTCGCGTATCTTTAGTTTTGGTCGAAGAACCACAGTTTGGTGAATACTATCAGCACCTGATATGATCTCGTGGATCAAGATGCGTGCACTTATACGGCCCAAGTCGTATTTGTTCTGCGCTATTGTTGTAAGCGGAGGATTAACCCGCGCTGCTAATGGGATGTCGTCATAACCTACGAGTGAAAAATCCTGAGGAATAGATAAGCCGTGTTCATTTATGGCTTTCATAGCAGCGATTGCTGTTAAATCACCAGTACACAGAGCAGCAGTTACATGCTCAGGTTGGTCTAGTAATTTGTGCATCCCAAGATACCCGCTTTCGAAATCACACCCTTCCTCACTTACCCAATCCGAGTTATATTTGATACCGGCCTCGTTTAACGCTTTTCTATAACCTATTAACATCATCTTGACAGGAGGAATCTGGGCTGCACCTCCCAGGAATCCAATCTGCTTATGACCCAAGCTGATCAAGTGACGAACTGCCTGATAAGCACCCTCAACATGATCGACGGTAACCGAACTCGCAGTATCACATGCTTCATGTGCATCAATCAGTACATATGGGATATTGCTCTCTTCAAGGATAGAGTTAATCACAGCTTCACAGTTAATTGGCGTAATGAGAATCCCGTCTACGTGCCGGTTCTTAAATACCTCTAAGTAGAACGCTTCGCGATTAAGGTCGGCATCCGAATCGCCCAATATCACGCTATAACCGCGTTCATGTGCACAATCCTCAGCACCACGCGCCAGATCTGTGTAGAAGGGATTTGTGATATCCATCACTATGAGCCCTAGTGTGCGCGTAATACCAGTGCGGAAGCTTGCTGCTAACAGGTTTGGACGATAACCAGAGTGCTGTGCCGTTTCCTTCACGCGCACGCGCGTTTCTTCGCTTATTCGCGGATCATCTCGCAGTGCTCGGGAAATTGTAGATGATGATAGACCTAATTTCTCCGCAAGGAACTTTTGAGTTGGCTTCACAATCACACCACTAGTTAAGGTTAATTCGCATTATTGTAGTGCAATTAGTTGCATTTGTCAATATAAATGAAAGTATAAAATTCGTTAATTTTGTATTATATAAAGATAATACATTAAAAATTTTAGTAATAATAAGTTTAAAATAAAATTACAGTAAAATATGTGAATAATAATAACTGGATAAGTATATTACAGGAACAGATACTCATAATGGTAGCCCGTTAACAGCCCATGTGCCTTATATTGGAAAATGATTGACATGATTATTATAGTATGTTATTATTAGTGTGCAGATTGTGAGCAAAAATTGCACAGACTGGTTATTTAAGAGCCGACTAAGCTACTAGATGAGGTAGCTATATAACTGACGTAGGAGGAGGATATAGAGATATCGAACATACTTATATATCGATCATAGTTGTTGTGTAACTGTAGTACCGGAGGAGGATCTAGAGTGAAGGACGTAAAGCTAACTCGACGTCAGTTTCTTATTTCCACGGGTACATTCATCGCGGGCTCTATACTGTCAGCATGCACTAGTGATCTAATCACGACCACCCAACCCGAGGCAACGACTGCACCAAGCGCCGGTTCTACCTCGAAAGAGGCACCAATGTTGGCCGCCTTAGTAGCTGAAGGGAAGTTGCCCCCCCTGGAGGACCGCATACCAAAAGAGCCACTAGTTATTACCCCGCTGGAAGGTGTTTTAGGCAAGTATGGGGGTACTCTAGAGGAACTGGTTCCTGAAGCTTACACATTCACATCAGGAACTTGGATTGGACCGAGTTATCTAGGGTTGGCAACTGACCTGAAGACGATCTATCCAGCGATACTCAAGAGTTATGAGCTTTCTGAGGACCAAAAAACTGTTACATGCCATCTGCGTGAAGGCATGAAATGGTCAGATGGCGAACCTCTCACCTCTGAGGACGTCCAGTTCTGGTATGAGGATGTTGTTAGGAACGAGGATATCACCCCGGGAGGCGATCTCAAGCTCAAACCTGGTGGTGAATGGATGACACTTGTTATTGTTGACGAATTTACCTTCCAGATGGTGTTCAGTATTCCATATCCTCGGATAATCGAAATGCTTTCCAGTTATGGTCCTATGCCCAAACACTATCTCAAGCAATGGCACATCACGTACAACGAGGACGCAAACGCACTTGCTAAGAGCGAGAATTATGAGTTCTGGCATCAGGCATTTAAATACCACAGAGATGGTCCAAGTAATATGTCTGATCCCAACTTGCCTTCTTTACTCGCTTGGATAGAGGAAAGTAGAGATGCTAACGGAAACCAAATTCTGAAACGCAATCCCTACTTTTGCGAAGTGGATACAGAAGGCAATCAGTTGCCATATGCGGATTACATGAAGAAAACCGTCACTGGAAGCACACAACTAATAACCACGCGCTTCCTCGCGGGTGAAGGGACGCATAACGGGTATTACACATCGCTTTCTGAGTATCCGCTGTATGATATGAACGAGGAAAAAGGCAATTATACCACCTATCTCTTCCGTGATAACAAGGCGTCTCAGATGGGATACGTCTTTAACTATTGCCACAAGGATGATTTCCTGCGGGAGATGTTTAATGATGTGCGCTTCCGTAAAGCAATGTCCCTGGCAATAAATCGTGACGAGCTAAACAGCTTGTACTATGCCAGTATGGCTGTTTCAAGGCACCCATATTTCGATCCTGATGCCTCCTTTTATGAGGAGGGACTAGATACGAACTGTATTGAGTACGATCTAGACCAAGCCAATGCATTGCTGGACGATATGGGATTGGAGTGGGACGCAGATCACGTATTTCGCCTACGCACAGATGGCAAGCCGATTCATTTGGAACAGGACCTTTGGTACGAGCGCAACCACCCTGAGATGGCGGAGTTAATCCGTGGATACTGGAAGGCATGTGGCATTGATATCACCGTTACACAACGTGATATCGCGTATATGCACAGAGTTATAGGTGGGGGCGATCAGGACATAACAGCCTGGAATGCGGCTGGAGCTTCTGAGTGGTTTGCACGTAAATATGAAATACTATGGATACGTCCTCCTTGGAACTGGCAATGGTTCCCCACAGGCGGGACATGCTGGTTCAAGTGGCTACAGTCTGATGGAGCTGAGGGGACTGAACCGCCGGAAATTGTTAAAGAGCTCTGGAGCGTCGTAGATGAGTGGATAGTAACCGCGCGCGGGACCGATAGGTACAACGAATTGGGCCGAAAAATCATGCAGATCAACAACGACAATCTGTGGGCAATCGGAACGATCGGGCTGGCGCCTCGCGCAGTTCTGCTAAGAAATACACTGCGTAACGTGCCACGGGGTGATGTCACATTGAGCACAGATTATAGCGAATGGGGTCTGTACCATCCCGAGCAATGGGTCGTCGAAGCTTAGTATTAAGTTACGTGATAGGGACTAGCAACCGACATCAAATAAAGGTACGCTAGTCCCTATTTAACTGAGTGATTAGTAGACTCCATACTGTGAGGCTTGCAGATGCTCAAGTTCATAGGCAATCGCTTGCTGCTCTTTATACCTATGTTGCTCGTTATCTCGGCGCTGGTGTTTTTTGTGATGCAGTTACCACCAGGCAACTATGTCACATATATGATATTTGAAATTGCACAAGAAGGGGGAGATGCGAGTGAACAAACCATCCAGGCCTTAACTAAGCAATATTCGCTCGATCAGCCAGTTTATATTCAATATTTCAAGTGGATCACAAATATAATCTTGCGAGGTGATTTTGGATACTCGATGGGCTGGAATCAGCCAGTCGCCACGTTAATATGGGAGCGTATATGGTGGACGATAGGGATTTCCATGTTAACACTCATTGCTTCTTGGTTGATTGCCTTCCCAATTGCAGTATTTTCAGCCACACATCAGTACTCTATACTAGATTATGTCGCCACCGTATTCGGATTTATTGGCAGGGGAGTTCCTGATTTCTTACTGGCCTTGATAGTGATCTGGATTGGCTATAGCGTATTTAATTTTAATGTATCAGGCTTATTTTCTCCTGAATATAGGCAAGCATCTTGGTCATTTGCCAAGTTTATTGACCTATTGCAGCATTTGTGGATCCCAATAATTATTTTAGGAATGGGAAGTACGGCTGGACTCATACGCATCGTGCGTGCTAACCTGCTAGATGAGCTGCGTAAACCCTATGTTATGGCCGCGCGCGCAAAGGGGATGAAAGAAAGCACGCTTATATGGAAGTATCCTGTAAGAATAGCGATAAATCCGCTACTCAGTACCGTGGGCTACTTGTTACCATATATCGTGTCTGGATCTACTATCGTTTCAGTTGTTCTGAACCTAACGACTACCGGACCTTTGTTACTGCAGGCACTAAAAACACAAGATATGTATCTCGCCGGTAGTTTTCTATTAATACTAAGTTTCTTAACTCTTACAGGCACCTTGATCTCTGACATTTTACTTGCCTGGGTCGATCCACGAGTACGTTACGGGAATTAAGGGGTTAGCCGATGGCAGCTGAACTAGCTACTAAACCAAGAATCGCTGAAGAGCAGGTCTTTACCGCACCGCAGTGGAAGCTCGTGTGGTGGCGCTTTAGCAAAAGTAAAGCAGCCGTAATCAGCGGGGTAGTCTTGGTTTTATTTTATCTTACTGCGATCTTTTGTGAGTTTGTATCGCCGTACTCTAGGGATCGATATGACGCGAAGTATGTATGGGCTCCTCCGCAAACGGTTCATATACGAGATGAACAAGGTAAACTCACCACACCATTTGTGTATGGTTACACCTCGACGCGTGATATGAAAAGTCTCGCACTTGTATTTGAAGAAGACACAACCCAGAAATATAACCTTGGCTTATTTGTGCATGGTGACAGCTACAAGATGTGGGGTCTTTGGCAAACTGATATACACTTGTTTGGCATATCTTCACAGGACAATAAAACGGATATGTTTTATCTCTGGGGTTCAGATGGAATTGGACGTGATTTGTTAAGTCGGGTTTTATACGGCGGAAGGACTTCACTCTCAATAGGTCTGGTAGGGGTACTCATGAGCCTTTTTCTAGGAGTGTTTTTTGGCGGGATCTCAGGTTTATTTGGTGGGATAGTCGATGTACTTATACAGCGATTCATTGAGATCCTAAGGTCGATACCTGGAATCCCACTATGGCTAACTCTTGCAGCGGCGATTCCTAGCGGATGGTCGATAACACAAGTTTATTTCGCGATCACGATTATCTTATCCTTTTTATCCTGGACTGGCGTTGCTCGAGAAGTACGCGGTAAATTCCTATCCATACGGGGCGAAGACTATGTACTATCTGCCAAATTGGCAGGAGCCTCCGAAATGCGCATTATCATGAGGCACATGGTTCCTTCTTTTACGAGCCATCTCATTGCCAGCCTAACCCTGACAATCCCAGATATGATACTCTCTGAAACCGCACTTAGCTTCCTTGGTTTAGGACTACAACCACCGGCTGTTAGCTGGGGGGTTTTGTTACAGGACGCTCAGAATGTACGTGCAATCGCGTTATCACCATGGTTACTAATCCCAGGTTTGTTAATCATCATTGTTGTATTAGCATTTAACTTTATAGGAGATGGTTTACGAGATGCGGCTGATCCATACGCGAATTAGGATCATGAGTTAACCAACTTGATCTAGGCAAAATAGGTTTAATTAGTTATCAACTGCCTACGCATATTTTGGAGTCTAATTATGGGAAACCAGGCTAGGTTGCTAGAGGTTAATAACCTTAAGACCCACTTTTTCACACGAGAAGGAGTCGTTCGTGCTCTAGATGGCGTATCGTTCAATATAACACGCGAGAAAACGCATGGTATTGTTGGGGAGAGTGGATGTGGTAAAAGTGTTACTGCCCATTCAATACTTCAGATAGTTCAAACACCAGGGAAAATCATAGACGGAGAGATCACATTATTTACCGCACCAGAGGATGGTTGTTCTGCGGATCTCGATCCTGTGGTTAAGATTAATGAACAAGACCCCAAAGGCCCTACCATGCGTGCCATACGAGGCGGGGTTATAAGTATGATATTCCAGGAGCCTATGTCCTGTTTTAGCCCACTGCATACAGTCGGTAATCAAGTGGCAGAAGCAGTATTACTCCACCAGGAGGTAAGCAAAAAAAAAGCAAAAGAAATGGTTATTGAGATGTTCGGTAGAAGTGGTATGGCTAATCCTGCCCGTAATTACGAAAGCTATCCTCATCAATTGAGTGGAGGTATGCTTCAGCGGGCCACCATAGCGATGGCTCTGATGTGTAACCCAAGCCTATTAATCGCCGATGAACCTACCACAGCTCTCGACGTGACTACCGAAGCACAAATTCTTCGCCTAATGCAAGAGCTGCAGCGTGAACTTCATATGGCGATTATGTTTATCACACACGACCTTGGCGTTATTGCACAAATGGCTGATGAAGTATCGGTCATGTACTTGGGTAAAATTGTAGAAAATGCTAGTATTGACGATATCTTTTATAACCCGAAACATCCGTACCTGAGAGCATTAATGCGATCTGTTCCTAGGTTCGGAGAAAAATCAAGGTCGCGTCTCGAAGCGATTAAAGGCATGGTCCCAGAACCATACAATATCCCCACTGGCTGTTCATTTCATCCCCGGTGTCCCGAGTTCATGCCTGGATTATGTGACCGAGAGGTACCCCAATATATAGAGCTCGAGCAGAACAACCACTGGGTATCCTGCCACTTGTACAGTGCGGACTCAGATAAGGTTGGGCGAGGAGCCAACACGAATGACTAGTGTAGATAACAAAGATGATATGCTGTTGCAGGTAATTGGGCTCAAAATGCATTTCCCGATTACGAAAGGCATATTTAGGCGGGTAGTGGGAGCTGTGAGGGCAGTGGATGGAGTCGATTTGTATATAAAACGTGGTGAAACCCTTGGACTAGTGGGTGAGAGTGGGTGTGGCAAGACGACGACAGGACGATGCATTCTCCGAGCTATCTCTCCGACCGGAGGTAAGGTCCTATTTCAAGATAGAGAACTTGGGCAAGTTGATGTAGTCAAGTTAAACAGGCAGGAAATGAAAATTTTCCGGCGGCATACGCAGATGATATTCCAGGATCCATATTCATCGTTGAATTCGCGCATGACATTGCTAGATATAGTAGGTGAACCTCTTTGGAATAATGGCATCAGAGGGCAAGAACGAACTGACAGAGTAGCAGAGTTGCTTAAAGTAGTGGGCTTATCACCATCCTATCTTCGCCGGTATCCACACGCATTTTCTGGTGGTCAACGACAACGAATTGGTATTGCACGAGCCCTTGCATTAAGTCCGCAGTTTATCGTATGTGACGAACCTGTATCCGCACTCGATGTTTCTATTCAAGCGCAGACCTTAAATTTACTTGAAGATTTACAGGAACAATTCGACTTGACCTACCTGTTCATCGCACACCAACTGAATGTTGTCGAACATATCTGTGATAGAGTGGCTGTAATGTATGTCGGACACATGGTAGAGGTAGCTGAAACGGAAGAGCTTTATCACAATCCGCTTCATCCATATACAAGAGCACTGATGTCTTCAGTACCGCGCCCAGATCCTCGAAAACGAGGTGAGGGTATCATACTAGAGGGCGAAGTAGCTAACCCAGCCAATCCGCCTTCAGGATGCTATTTTCATCCTCGTTGTAAAGACGCTCGCCCGGAGTGTAAGGAAGAGGAACCCATTTATAGAGAAATACGACCTGGGCACTTTGTTAAGTGTCACCAAGTGTAGTGATAACGGATTATATAGGTTTGAATGAACATGAATTAGAGAAGCTGAATATTGAGTAAATCGATACATGCTCACGACATTTATTGTTAGCATACGAGATAACGTTATTAAGCAGCCATTGGCTGAAACCCAACAATAGCTAGGCCTCTTTATTTTTCGCACAGTGAGCGAACAAGATCACGAAAATAACAGTAATTCGCAAAAGAAATATCTGGTGGGATACCGTGGTCAACTTCCACCACAAAGCCACCACCACTTTCAAGTAAAAAGTTTACTTTTGGCACCACCTCAGCATCTATGGCAGCGTAATCTAGTGCTAAAGGTCTTTTATCTATACCGCCTAGGAATCTAACTTTCGTGCCGAATTGACGCCGCGTAGCGCAAACATCCATTCCTGAGGCGACTTCCATTGGATGCATTATAGATATACCTAGATCAAGCCATATTGGTATAAGTGCATGTATGTCACCATCAGAATCCAAGCCTATCACGTGGACACCATTTTGGTGAAGCAAATCAATGACCGCGTGATAAAAAGGTAAACAGTATTTGGTATATTGGCTTGGTGAGAGTAATGGTCCTGCTTTGTATGCCATATCTTCCCAAAACATTACCCAATCAAGCTGTAAGCCTGAGCTGACAATGCGCTTAATAATGGTTGTATAAAAGTAAGTCAAGTGAGAAATCATTTCCGCGATCCAGACGGGATCATCATAAAAAGCATAACTGGCACCCTCGACACCAAGCCAATCGCGTATGTAGCCAAAGGTACCTCCCAGCCAGGCTCCAAAGGGAGTGGTGCGACTTGGCGATAACCTCCCTAGCTCATCCAGGTTGTCGGGTAATCGCCCTGGTGTATTCGGATCAAGGCGACGTGCTAGGTCCTGCCAACCTTGGCGGTCTGTAATTGGATAACTAATAAACTGCGGCATTGCGGGTGGAGGGGAGTTTTTCAACGTTCGAACTATGCTCCCACTTTCCGTTCGGTGCACTATATAGTCTGGTGTATCTTCGATCACCTCTTCCTGGTAGGTGGGTAATGGATTTGGGCTAATAAACAATCCATCGCGATTCCAGATATCGATGTGATCCATGCCGAAAAAATCAAAAAGGCCGCCAGAATCGAGTCCTATAGGAAGACCTTCTCGCTCCCAGCGCAAACGAGTTGAATCATACGCAAAATAATCACCATAACTAGGGCGATCAGGGCTAGTGCATGTCATCGTTCTAACAAATCTTTCACGTTCGTTCATTAAAACTAACCACCTGTCTGATAGCTATTAGCACTTGTGCTTAGAGAACAAATGTGAGATGCGAGGTATAAATGAAATTGGCATGGCAATGATATGGACCCGCACCCGTATTATTAGGATAAATATCTCTGAAGATACTTTTCGTTGAATGTAGTCACTAACTCACAGCCATCTTCTTGAATAATAAACGTATCCTCGATTCTGAATGAGCCCCATGATAAACCCTTGAAATAGGAATCGATTGCTACCGCCATGTGCTCGACCATATACACATCACGTGCTGCGGAAAAGAAGGGCGTTTCACATTCGAGCATACCGAGCGAGTGAACAGAACCGTATGGGCTATATTGGCGATATCCTTCCCTCTCAAGGTAGGCGCTGTATACTGCATACAACTCGCGCGAACTGATTCCCGGTTTCATCGCTTGCGCTGTAAGCTGTAGAGCGGTCTGGGCTACCTGCACCGCTTGTTTGATTTCCGCAGGAATCGTTCCCAGTACTACTGGGGTGCAGATGACTGCATTATAGCCTTCATATACGCAGCCGGCTTGAAGGTCTATGATCTCCCCTTCTCGTACTTGGCGAAGAGTATTTCGGTTCATACACAAGTTAGTACGCTCTGGTCCTGATGGGATCATAGGAGCAAAAGAGTTAGCATACGATTCTGCTCCCAACCGCAACATTTGACCTTCAATATCCGCCTGTATATCAAGTTCAGTAACGCCAGGCTGAATACGTTCGGCTACATAAGCAAAGGTATCGCTTATAATTTGTCCGGATTTACGAATGCAGGTCAGTTCATGAGCAGATTTATGCATGCGGAGCTGGTACATAAGCATTTCCGCGCTGGTAATGGGAGTTTCAGGAAATACTCTAAGCAGCTTTCGGTAGATTTCATAGGGGAATATTAGGTCGCCAATGATCCCAATCTTTCTTACCTGATAACGCGCCCTTAACTCTTTAAAAAGGTCCTCAAAATCGAGTAGTCCCTCCAGCGAATACTCGACGCCAGAAACTTCGCCGACTTCCGGCATGATGCGGATGTCTTTGATCTTTGATTTGTATCGCGACCATTCGTGACAGGCCTGACCTGAACACAGAATCGGTTCGCCGTCAAGCGGTATAACTATTGCGACACTTTCATTGATAGAGGCAACATCAGCGAAGTATCGCACGGCTGAGGGATCTAGTATGTTTGAAAAAACTACGACGAGATCAATCTCTTGCTGAGACATCTTCTCTTTAAAAGCTTGTATACGTCTTGGGAATTCGTCTACTGGTATAATTGGCCATGTGTTCGCACTTTCGCTCATTCTACCTCCCGACTTAGCCACGAAAGCGTATCATATTGGAAGGCCAATGGTTGATTTGCCCTCGCTTCTATATTCCATTATTTCACTCGCAATAACCCATCGAGCTGTAGTAAGCAAGGTTCGCTTGCGTAGCATCCAGTCTACCAAACTGAACCACAATATCGATATCAGAACGAACTCGTAAAGCGTATTGAACAAGAGGAGCTATAGCCGGACCCCCAAATTCAGGTGCCTTGTCCATATGTAAGCAGACGACCCGCTGAGCGCCTACTGTAACGAGAACTCCTAATACTGGCTCCTTGTTTTCGAAATAGAAATCGAGAAGTACATGCGCAGGTGATTTATTGTCATTTAAGAGCATCATTGCCTCGTGGGCTTCGATGAGGCTGTTATCGAGTTTCTCTGGTAAATATCCATCAGGAAAATACCAAGTTTTTTTACCTGCCATATGCTGTTAATCCCTTCCATCTATATAGATACCTAATACTGACTCTAGTTAAGAGGCCTAACTAAGAGGTGACGAGTAGCCGGGCTACTCGGGCTGCAGTTAATTGGCATGGTAAACAGTATGGAGCGACTGACCGTCCTTGAGGTAAGGTAACTTGCTCACACGCAGTGAAAGTACCCTCTGCTTGCGAATAGGCTAAATGCCCATACAGGCACAACAGAAATTCATCTTTTCGACCTAGTTTCCATAAACCGTAAAGGTAGTCAGCTAACGGCCAATCATCAAGGTGATCCCAAATTCGAGTCACACCGCAAAACTGGCCTCCATGGTGTAGACGCATCTCTACCACCCGTTCAGCTAGATCATCCGGTAACAAGTCGCAAGAGAGGATTTCGGGGAAATAGCGATAATTGGCATATGACGAAAACAAGGTTGAGGTAAGACTTGTCGGTTTCTCAGTTGGTTCGATTCGAGGTGATAGCCACCAATCCTCTGAATCAGTAGGCCATATAGTAAAAAGTGCTGACAGAGTGTCAGCACGCAGCGCTTGGCCGATCTTCCGTAGATCGTTGGGGGAGGTTGTCGGACTTGCACCAGAGAGCTCGCATAAATCAGCATATCGCTCGAGTCCTTTGGCCAACCAACCATTGGAGTGGAAATAGTGACCTACCTGTCCATATACATCCTCATCAGCAGGCCCAGCTACTAGCCCTCCTGTTGTTTCCGCAGAACGGCGTTCTCTGAGGATATATTCCGCAATATGATCGAGTACGATGAATCCCTCCTCAAGCCAACCTTTTGCACCACTACGCTCAAGTAGTAGCGCAGCAGTATGTAAAATCTGACCGTACTCACTCAAGCAAACAGCTCGATAGATAAGGCGACCATCGGGATGGACCATATTATTAAGCCAATATCTGAAGAGCTGAATAGCACGGTGGTGAATGCCCCATTGGGTCAACGCATCAATAGTTGAGATAATAATAGGAGGGAAGGGATCGATACCATTATGGCCATAGGAATCCGTACCATACTTGGGACGATCACCTTGATAGGTAGCGTCTATAAATGCTAAGCCCATTTTAATCGACTGGTCTAGGTAAGGATGCCCAGTATCGATTGCAGGTGTTGTCTCGAGACGCTCGATGTTCGCCATTATGACCTTTGGATCAAATGGTGATTCAACAATAGGCCGGGGATACATACCTAATATATTATCAAGGTTAGGAGTGCCTTTACCTAGAATGACCGCGCGCGCCGGGTCTTCGGAGGCATTGAGCCAGTCTCGCCATCTCCAGATAGTACTTAGTTCTTTCATCTTCACCCTCTTAGTAACTAGGGCAGTGTGACCTCATATATCCTAGATCTATTTCACATGAATCACATTACATGGACATGATTCTGATAATATTCTGATCTTCCAAGCCACACCGCCCTTGTGTCTACCGATTTTTATCGTACTGCCAGGTCTCCCACTTTAGATATCCATTCTCGTGCCCACTCAACGGCGTCTAGATCCAGGTCGCATATGCAGCTTGCTAGGAAGATCATACCATCTATGCGGCCTTCCTGTAGCCACTTAAGCGCCGTCTCGCACTGTTTCTCCATCAGATCTAGAGGCATCGGCTGGTGAAGGCCATAATCCCACATATATAAGCCAAGTAATTTGCTGTTCTTTGGAGCAATTGCTTCAAGCCTCGAAAAATTAGTATCTAGATCCTTCAGATCAGGGGCATTCCAAGTCCAGAGTGATATCTGGTCACACAGCGCGAGATAATCGGCTAAAGGCATCCCAAGTTGATGGGTATATAGGGTCACGCCAAGTTTGAGTATACGCTCTGGTAGTTGGAACTGGGCTTTCATCGACTGAAGCTGGTTAAGTGAAAGCATTCCTGGATCGCCTTCATGGGTTGGATTATGGAAAAAATCATCCATAAAAATGCCAACTATGTTGGGGAAATGCTTTGCAAGCTCAAGGACATGCTGACGTTCTTCATCTGAAGTTCGTCCACCACCACCCACTGTAGACCAGTACAAGCGCTTTAAAGGGCGAAGGGCGAGCGCATACTGGTCAAACGGCATTTGAGGTTTGTCGTCATATCTAATCATGATAAGATTAGGTACACCCAGATAGCAAGCTCCTTCTAAAGGAGTCATTCTTGAAGCTTTTTGTAATCCATACGAATTATTATGACTGCCGGCTTCATGCCCCCAAATCCACATATGCTCGCGTACAGTGTCCATCTTGTCTCCTTTATAACCTGTATACTAAATATGGGTACTTGAGTAGACTACCTTCATACCATTAATCCATGAGCCATTCTGTCGCAAGCTTTCTAACTAATGGTGATAATGCTTCTGGTTCACCATCACGTATTACAAAACCTTCTTCGATTCGATTTGAGCCAACAGTGCTTCGAAATAGGCTGATGTCGGTATTGACACACATACCTACTCTAAACACGTTTGTGTTCATACTATCTGGATAAGGTGCTTCAGCTTCTGCATAACCGATGCCGTGCAAGGGAGTATAAACATAGTTAGCCGCGTAGCCTGATCGCTCGAAGTGTTCATGTACTTTACGTACAAAAGCTCCTTGCTCAACACCGGCTCTCAGCAACGGCAATGCTTGTTCTTCAGCCACGATGATTGCATCAATAAAATGACGCTGCGCAGCGCTCATTTTCCCAACCACAAAAGGCCACTCTACCGTAGCGATATAACCTTCATACTGCACCGCTAGCGACGCCATGAGCATATCGCCTTCTTCTATTAACTTGTTAGTGGCCCGCCCTACGATAGAATCCGAGCGTTTACCACTCCCAAAAACAGTAAAAGGCACATATTCGGCTCCGGCGGCTCGCGCAGCTCCCTCGGCGGCTGCAGCAGCTTGTCTCTCAGTATTGCCCGATACACAAGCAGCTATTAACTTCTCATAGGCTAAGTCGCAGATACGACCAGCTTCTTTTAAGCAGGCTATTTCGTTTGCACTTTTAGTTAACCGCATCTCGACAATAAGGTCATTGACGTGAGCAAGTTTTACTCCTGGTAGAGCTGCCTCCAGTGCCCAATACACTGTAGGTGACATAGCGTCCACGCCGATCACTCCTACGGTGTCGATGGGGTGGCGCTTACGAATATCGGCGAAAATGGCATTAAATGAAGTGAGTTCTGCCAAGGCAAACTCGATGCTATCAGGCACCGTTACGCATGCGAAATTTGTTGTGAGACGGATATCAGTCCAGGGAGACATTTCTCGTGCGACTTCTTCCCCTTCAGGCGCTGCCAGCAAAATAGGCTCGCCAATTTTAGGTATAACTAAGGCACCACGTTCAAAAATGGGCCAATAGTTGCTGACATATCGCAGGTATTCTCGACGATACTCGTCACCATAGACAAAACAAATGTCTAATTGGCTTTTTAGCATTTCATGGCGGATACGATCAACTCGTTGAGCGAATTCACTCGCTGGTATATGAGCTAGATGATCCATTTCTGCCTCCATATCTATTCGCTTAACATAATGAGATAATTCGTTCTGTATATAGTTTAGTTGGTTAGATCAATCCAAGCATACATCAGGACACGTTTACCCTGATAACTCAAGTATCCTAGTATTGTACGCACAGCCGCTCTACCCGTCGGTTAATGCCTGATTGCTTTATAGTGGCAATCACAGTGCAATTATAATACAGTCGAATGCATAAATTTAATATACCAAGTTCTTGAGCAATTGTCAATGGATAGCTTCTTCAGCGAGTGAGTTGTAGATGGTGTAATACTAGCCCTATCTCTTAACACGATAATGATATAATAGCGGTAGAAGCGAGAATTAGGCAGCCGAAGAGAGAGACAGTCACCAACACCACGACATACTCGAACTAGCGCAGATACTGGGCAATGTAGCCTGTATTACTAGCTCTTGTAACACACTGTGATTCGTGGTTAATTTTAGAAGTCATTCGTGCTTGAGATCAACCAATCTATATTCAACGGCTAGGAGAAAATAACTCCGAATATGAGGGTAGCCAACTGCTGTTTTTATAGAATTGGGCTATCTTATCGCCATTTTAAAGACAGGGTTATGGTCAGACAGCCCGTTGGGGCACTGAGCATAAATCGGACGTTAGCTTGGAAATAGCACCATAACCAGAACCGGTAGCCCAAAACTACCGGTTTTTGCTTACTTGGATGTAATTGCTCTTCCTCCACTATACAACCCGCTTGCCGAGAGCCCCAGCAGCAGCCCTCCCAGCACCACCTGCGCCCACACCGCCACCTGCGGTTGAACCTGCGCCAGGTGCGCCACCACCGCTAAGGCAATGCCCAGCCCCACCGCCAGCAGCACCGCCCACTTCGCTGCCATCCCATAGCGCTTCGCCAGCTCTACCAGTGCCACGATAATCGTTGACCCCCGCACATTAAAACGACCAACTCATCCAAGCAATCTCCCTCTACTCATACTCACCACCATCCTGCCACTTTCCTCAGGCCATATACTGCCGCTCATGTACCCGTACATATCCCTCCTCCGGCTGCTCCTGCCATCAGGCTTGATTTGGCTGCCGGCAGCTCCAACTACCGTACCCGTTCATTCGTCTTTGTCAGCTCCTCCATCCGCTTGATGTTATTGCTGACTCGGGAGATGCTCTCTCTGAAGTGACTCGGCGCCCCTACGTTGACCACCTGCAGTTGCTGGTCCTGCATTTCATCTTTTTAACGTAGACGGGCTACAAATACATCTCTACCGCCGGCAACCCGTTCGCTGCGGGTATTGTGCTCCAGGCGGCGACGTGGCTGGCGGCTTGGCTGGTGGTGCTGGCTGCTGTTCGCGTGAGAATATGGATGTTCTAGGAAATAAGGTTGGCTTATGAAATAGATGCGAGATGCCGGTATGCTGGATGAAGGCGAGGTTAGCGCCATGATTGAAGGTGCCCCAGCCATCCTGGAAAAGACCGGTGCTAGAGTCGAGAGCCGCACTATCCTACATAAGTTGGGCGATAACGGCGCAAATGCGGGCGTAGCGGCGCAGGTAGTCCGCTTGAGCTCCGCGTTGCTGGCCGTGGACGAGGTATTTACACCCGAGAAGCTGCTGCTGGATGCTGAAGCGCTCTCGTGGCTGCAGCGGCTCACTCGGAGAATCGATGTCAATCCGGGTGCCCTAGCGCTTGATTCCATCCACGAAGTAGGTTGAGGTGGGCAATTCCTCGCCAGTGAACACACAGCGGCGCGTATGCGTTCCGAGCTCTGGTTCCCCACTCTTTTTTCCGATGAAACGTAGGGTCGCTGGGCTAGCCGCCAGGAATGGGCGAACGCGAGACTGTGCGCGCCAGGCTTAGACAGGTAATGCCATCCGCCCCTCCGTTGGAACCGTTGATCTCGGGCCAACTCGAAGCCTGGCTTTAAGACATTATGAAACAGGCCGGCGCATGACCCTATCCCGCCTGCCAACGGTATAAACAGGCTGATCTAGATCCATCCCGTTTCTGAGGGGGGATCCGCAGGTTGCAGCAATCGAACAAGCACCTATACGCTACAGGTGAGGCGCAAACCACGCTCCACCGGCGCCCTCCAACTCGTCCAGTTCCTCCCTGTGCTCAGAACCCTCAAAGGTAATTCCCAGGCTTTCGGCCTTTTTGTATATAAACCGCAGTCCCTTCACCAGTTGGCTCTCGTTGAGGTGCTCGATCATCAGCGTGGGCGCGGGATTAAGCTTCTCGATCTCGCGCAGGTAGGTATCGTAATCAAGCACGCCGTCGCCGATATAAGTCTCGTCAATCTGCACCGTGGCGTGCTTGGGCGGCATGTTTAAGTCCTTGGCGTGGCAACTGACGATCCAGGGTCCCAGTACGGCAAAGCACCGCCTGATAAAGCCAGTATTGTCATAGTAGCGCCTGGGACTGGCAATGATGTTGACCGGATCGAGGTGTACCGCGAAAGCGGGACGGTCGACTTCCTTGATCAGCCGAGCATAGACCTCCGGGTTGTCAGGCAGAAGGTAGGACTCGGTCTCCATCACCAGTTTCGTGGTGGATGGCTTGACCCGGTCGATAATCCCCTGGACAATAGTGACCGTCTCGGTAAAGCTTTCCTCCGAGATATTTTGCGGGTTGGCGTTACCCCAGGCGCCTGTCTCCACTGATCCGCCATGAATTACGCAGCAGCGCGCGCCCAGCTCATCGGCGTATTCCAGCCGCCTGCAGATTTCGTCGAGATTGCGTTGGCGCACAACTCTGTCCGTATCCAGGATATTGATGCAGTAGGCGCCGTATTCCGCCAGTACGATATCGGCTTCGGCGTAAGCCTGTTGATAGGCGCGCCTCTTCGGCTGGTCCTCGATATACTCACAGTACGCGGCACCAAAGCCGAGTTTGCGGTGCAATGCTATCTCTTCCTCGATGCTGATGCTTTCACGAAAGATCGGACCACCGAGTCTCATGATTCACTCCTTTACGGTATCGAATATATAATCCTAATGCGAGCGCAGAATGCTGTTGTCGTCCCATCGCTCGTATGAAATGAGATCTCGTACGGATGGACCCTTCACGCAATTGTTTTACACTGCCCAGGGCTGCAGGATTACCTTGGCGCACTGGTGCGAGGCGCACAGTTCCAGTGCCTGTTGGATCTGGCTCATTGGCATCACATGCGTGATCAACTTTTCCGTTGCCGGTGACCGGTTAATCACCTGCATGATTCTTACGCCACCGTTGAGGTTATAATGCCACTGTCCCCGGACGATGATTCCTTTGCGGATGAAATCCGGGCTGGCTTTGACCGCCAGATCATCGTCGCACTCGCCGATGATCGAAATCTGCCCCTTGCACCGCACGACATCGATACACAACCGCTGCGCCTCCACCCGTCCTGAGGTTTCCAGGCAGGCATCCACCCCAAGACCATCCGTAAAATCCCTGATCTTAGACCGAATTTCGGGGTCACCCGGATCCAGCACCAAGTCGGCGCCCAGCTCGCGCGCTTTCTCCTGCCGGTAGGGGATGCCCTCCACGCTGATGACCCTGGCGCCGCGGTACTTGCCATTGACCACCCCGCCCAATCCCACCGGGCCGCCGCCGGTGATCAGCACCGTATCAAAAGCGGTTACGTTCATATTCTCCATGGCGCCAAAAGTGGGTCCCAGGCCGCAACAAGCCAGCGAGGCGCGTTCGTAGGAAATGCCGTCCAAGATGGGCAGCAGAAGCCAGTCCTGCTTGAGTAGATACTGCACGTGGGTATCCGCACCATATTCAATGCCCGTGAACTGAGTGGTATTCACCATATGCTCGCAGTGGATATACTCGCCCTCAAGGCAGTATGAGCACTTGCCGCACGGTGAACCCGGCATCACTACCACGCGATCACCCACCTTAACCTTGCCCGGTTGCGCCACTGCCACCACTTCTCCGGCAGCCTCATGCCCTGAATACTGCCAGCCTCCCAGCCAACCCTTATATTCGGTGCACAGCGGAATGGCATGCACCTTGACCAGCACCCAGTCTTCCTTGGGCTGTGGTATGGGCACTTCCACCAAACCCGCTTGCTTGACCCCCGTGATGACGGCGCGTTTCATCGTTTTCATTAGGACAACCTCCAAAAGGGTGATGCAATATCAGGCCATTGTTTTTCGAATTCCTTGCATCTTGGCATCTTTGCGAGAGATATTAGTAACTTCACGCCAAGCCGTTAAGGCGTCAAGAACGTCATCCAAACGGTGGGATGCTGAGTTGTACTGCGCCCCTAAAACTGGACAGATTTTAAGGGTTGCTTAAGTAACAACTGACTACGCGGCAACATGCTGAACCAGCCATTGTGTCTCAAACTCGGCAGGGGTTAGATACCCCAAAGATGAATGAATGCGTTTGTGCATGTATACCTTATCCAGAAACCGCCCCAGGTGGTCATAGGCATCATGGTAGCCGCGATACTCAGACAGGTTCATCTTTTCCTCTTTGATGGTGCGCATCAGACGCTCTGCGAAGCCATTATGCCAGGCAGCTCCGATCTCAGCCATACTAATGGTAATCCCAGCTTCGTGCAACAGATCAGCGTACGCCGTGGCCGCATATTGAATGCCTTGATCCGAATGATGAATTTCAGGTTGGCCGTGCTTGCAGAGCACGGTTCAGAGCGGTCAGCGTCAAGTCACTATCCAGGTTGCGCCCCAAATGCCAGCCGCGGATAGAGCGTGTGAAGACATCCAGGATAACTGCCAAGTAGACAAACTCAGTCGACAGACGCACATACGTGATGTCAGCCACCCAGACCTGATTTGGCGCAACTATCTCAAAGTCCTTCACGCGATTTGGATAGCGTTGAAAAAGATGATCACTATTGGTAGTCCTACGTTTTGTGCGTTAATTTATACGCTGCAGTCCCAGTTTGCGCATCAGTCGGCGAATGCGCTTGCCGTTGACATCCCAACCTTCCCGGTGCAACTGTGCAGTCACACGCCGATATCCGTAAATTGGCCAAGCTTCCGCAACATGCAACAACGCTTTATTCAGCTTCGGATCGTCTTTCTCTTCTTAAGCGCCATAGTAGTAGCTGCTGCGCGCCATATCCAGAGCTTGGCAGACCAGGTTAACCGGGTATTCCTTTGCCAAAGTCACACCGATCTTTCGTTTCTGCGCCGTGGAGCTGCCAAGATGCTGGACGCTTTTTTTAAAACTTCGATCTCCAGCGCCTGCTGCCCAACCAGACGCTCCAGTTCTGCTATTCGCGCCTGCTCGCTGTTGTTCCGTTCATTTCCTTGGAAAACTTGATCAACCCGTTCCAGAAACTGCGCTTTCCGACTGGAAAGCAAAGGCGCTCCAATGTTGTATTCGCGACAGATCTCGGCACTGCTTTTGGCCGGTCAGCATTTCTAAGACCGCTTTGACTTTGGTACTGGGACTGAAGGTTCTACGTTCTGACATGTAATTCTCCTCTCTAGACTTAGGATAGTGTTCTTATCCTATGTGTCCAGTCGGAAGGGTGCAGTACAATCCCAAAAACATCCGCGTAATGGAAACATAATCAGGCTAAAACCCTTCGTGTGCCGTCCTGGAGATAATCTCATCCTGCAATTCCCTTCCCAAGTCGCAAAAGTAATCGCTATAACCAGCTACCCTGACGATGAGATCACGGTAATCTGCGGGGTGCTCCTGGGCATTTCTCAGTGTTTTTGCATCCACCACGTTGAACTGGATGTGGTGCCCTCCCATACCAAAGTACGTGCGGACGAGTTGCCCGAAGTTTCTGATACCCTTTTCGGTCGCGAGAGCCTGGGGCATGAACTTTTGGTTCAACAAGGTACCACCCGTACGCAGGTGATCCATTTTACCCGCTGACTTACACACTGCGGTCGGTCCGTGTCGGTCGGCACCCTGCACCGGTGAGATGCCTTCAGCTAGGGGCAACCCGGCCTTGCGCCCGTCTGGCAGCGCCCCGGTAATGGAGCCAAAGTAGATATGGCAGGTGGTAGGTAGCATATCGATATGATACTCGCCCCCTTTGGTATTCGGGCGGCCTTCGATGGCAGAAAAGAAACTCAAGAAAACTCGCTGCATAATCGCATCAGCATAGTCGTTGTCGTTGCCGTAGTGCGGAGAGCGATTAGCCAGTAAGAGCCGTAGCGATTCATTCTGCTGGAAGTTGCTGTCTAGAGAGCGCACGAGCTCTTCGAGGCTTAGCTCTCGCTCATCGTAGACGTGCATTTTGATCGCTGCCAGGCTATCAGTGATAGTGGCAATGCCCACTCCCTGGATATAGTTCGTGTTGTAACGCGCGCCTCCCGCGTTATAATCCATTCCCTTAACGATGCAGTCGTCGATGAGGACGGAGAGAAATAAGGCAGGCATCAGCGTGGCGTACATGCGCTCAATATACTGGTTACCTCTGATCTTGATCTCAATCAGGTGTTGAAGCTGGCGTTCAAAAGCAGAATAAAGCTGCTCATAACTGGTAAAGCTGCGCGAATCACCGGTCTCAAGTCCTATTTGCCGGCCGCTGCGAGGATCCAGCCCGTTGTGCAGGGTTAGTTCCAGGGCCTTGGGCAAGTTAAAGTAACCGGTGAGGATATAAGCTTCTTTGCCAAAACAGCCGGTCTCCACACAGCCACTTGTACCTCCCTGGCGAGCATCCTCGATTGTTTTCCCCACGCGCACCATCTCGGCCACCACGACATCGGCGTTAAAGATGGAGGGATATCCGTATCCCTTGCGAATGACCTGGCTGGCAGATTCAAGGAAGCGATCGGGGCTCAGACGGCTCAACTGAATGTTGCTCCCCGGCTGCAGCAGGTGCATCTCATCCACAACCTCGAGTAACATATACGAAACTTCGTTGACCGCATCGGAACCGTCACGCTGCAACCCGCCGATGTTGATGTTGGTAAAATCATTAAAAGTACCGCTCTCGGCAGCTGTAACGCCGATCTTGGGTGGTGCCGGTTGGTTATTGAACTTTATCCAAAAACATTGCAGCAGCTCTTTGGCTTGCTCACGCGTGAGCCGGCCTGCTTCGACCTCCTGCACGTAGAATGGGTAGAGGTGTTGGTCCAGGCGTCCTGGGTTAAAGCTATCCCAGCCATTAAGCTCGGTGATCACCCCCAGGTGCACGAACCAGTACATCTGCAGCGCCTCCCAGAAGCCCCGAGGCGCATGAGCCGGTACCCAGGAGCATACCTCGGCGATATGCTCAAGTTCGCATCGCCTCTGAGGGTCAGCCTCTTTGGTGGCCATAGTGAGAGCCATCTCGGCGTGCCGTTCGGCAAACAGGATGACAGCATCGCAGGCGATGTCCATGCCAACGAGTTCCTCCCGCTTGTCAGTAGCCAGCGGGTCATGAAGGAAGTCGAGTTTCGTCAGGCTGTTAGCGATCTGTCGCTTGAGATCCAGGCAACCCAATCGGTAGATCTTGTCGTCGAGTGAAGTGTGCCCCGGCGCGCGCTGTTCCATGAACTCGGTAAAGATGCCAGCCTCGTAGCAGGTTTTCCACTCGGCATCCATACGGTCAAAAATGCGGTCGCGCATCGAGCGCCCTGACCAGTAGGGGATAATATCCTCTTCGTATACCCGTATTGCATCGGCGTCAACGGCGTAGCTCGTTTTGGCGCGCGAGCCGAGAATGCGCAGGTCCTCGACACTGTGGCAAGTGAGTTCCGGGTAGGTGGGGGTGGCTTTGGGGAAGGGGCCGCGTTCGCCAACGATGAGTTCGTCAGGGCCGATGTAGATCGTCTTGCGTTCGCATAGGGTGCGAAACGCTAGCGCACGCATCACAGGAGCCGAATGTTTACCCTCGTTAACCCGGTAAAACTCGGTCATAATCTGTGCACGTTCGGTCGAAACGCTTGGCCTGGCCGCAAAGCTCTCTTGCCACAAGCGAGTTATTCTTGGGTTCACAGGGGACCCTCCCATGGTGCCATTTACCTGCTCATTAGTGGATTAAACCTTGCTTCTCTATAATCTGGTGCCGATGCTCTTCTGCAGCGCCTTCTGATAGGCCGTTTGTGCTGTGGTTAGATCCAGAAGCGCCATCCCCACCGTCTTAAAGAACGTGGTGCCATACATCCCTCTATCCGGTTCCTGCTTGGACTGGATCAGGTGTCCCAAAGTCTCCACCTGGTCTTCCCGCAACTTGCCCTGTTGCAAGGGAATAAGCAGTTCTCCCGACTCTTCGGTGGCGAAGCGCGTATCAACCCAAACTTTGGCAGCTCGGGAAAAGATGGCGTCCGGATATTCCCGTACTTGAGGTTGGAAGGAGCCGATGGCCACAAAATGTCTTCCCTCAAATAGTGTGGGGTCATCCGGAAAGACGGGTGTCTTCGCCGTGGTCGCTGTGATCACAATGTCAGATGCCTTAACTAATGCCTCAGTGGATAGCGCAGTGGAGACCTCGATTCCCGGCATTGCCTTGTTTAGCTTTTCTATCATAGGTGGAAGCGCTTCCTGGTACTGGTCGAACAGGGTGATGCGTTGAATGGGTCGGGCTGCACAGGCATATAGCAACTGGTAATAACCTTGAGCTCCACAGCCGACCAGGCCTACAGACGCAGCATCCTGCCTGGCCAGATAGCGGATGCTCACACCAGTTATGGCACCTGTTCTCATGGCGGTGATTGTCTTGGCGTCGGCGAGGCATAGTATCTCACCATTCGACTGGTCAGCTAAAAGAACAAGTCCATCGATCACGGGTCTGTTCACAGTCCTGTTACCCGGGAACAGCGTGAGTATCTTGGCAATCATGCTCCCGTCAGCGACACACGGCATCACAATCAAGACGTTATCTTCCCCACAACTGATGGTCTGCCTGTGAGGCATAACGAACTGCCCAAGCTCGTAGAGTTGCAGCGCACGCTCCACGCTCTGCATCGTATCTTCGAGGATTAGGACCTGTATAATCTGGTCGTGGTTCAGAAATAACATAAATGTTACCTACCTCTTGAGGAATAACGAGATTGTGAATCGCTAGCGGTACGTCTATGACACATGCGATCTTTGCAGGTTCTCGCGCTCAAGCCAGTTCGCGATTTCTTTGGATGTGGTTGTGACCGACAACCCTCCGAGCGCAGTACATCTCAATTCGCTGGGAAGCATCTTGCCAACGCGATCCATCGTCTCGATCACCTCGTCCAGCGGGATGACCGCATTATAGCCAGCCAGCGCCATATTAGCACATGCCAGGGCGTTGCTCGCTGCAAGAACGTTCCTGCCGAGGCAGGGCACTTCAACCCGGTTGGCTACCGGGTCGCAAATCAGTCCGAGGAGGTTCTGCAAAGCCATAGAAGCAGCGTCCACCGTCTGCTGTGTGGTACCATTGGCTAGAGTTACCAGGGCAGCAGCGGCCATTGCTGAACCAACACCGCATTCACCCTGGCAGCCGCACACTTCAGCCGCAAAGGTAGAATGTGCAGCGACGAATACGCCGATCAGTCCGGCAGCAAGCATTGCCCTGGCCATCTCCTCCAACCCAAGCCCCATAGCGCTGGCGGCACCGATACAAGCGCCGGGCAGAGCAGCACAGGCTCCGGCTGTTGGCGCGGCGACGATGATGCCCATTGAGCTTTTTACTTCCATTAGTGCTGTCACATACAGGATAATCTGGTTTAACATCCCTGCATCGAGTAGGCTACCCCTGGCCATCATATCCACGAACGCGCCAGATTGGTAACCCAGGATCCGGTCCGCATAGGTTGTACCAGCAATTCCCAGGCATATTGACTCTTGCAGGATGGCAACAATCTGCCTCATCTCCTGCAACACCTCATCGGTGGTCATACCTGCACGTGCACTCTCATACTCGGCAGCCAATTCCCACAAAGCCTTATTCGCAGAGGCATCGTAGCCCAGCATGTCTTTGCACGTTATAAAAGGCACCTGGATCTGCCGACGCGAAAGGACAGGTAAGACGGGCGAAAGGCGATAGTACTCTGATATCACAAACCGTGTGACAAGATCAGCTAGGAGTTGCTCGGGCAGGGGTACACGGGATTTGATCTCGATCAAGACGCGTTGACCTAAGCCGATTATAAGGATTTCTTCCGCTTCGATGGTTTTGTGCAGGAAACTCGCGACCTGATCGGCATCGTGGTTTGTTAAGAGTAGTGTCTCGTAATAATCTCCCGCGATCGATAAACCAGCGCCGTCGATTTCGGTAAGTAGTACCATGCCCCCACCGCACGAGATAGCGGTGAGTCGATGCTGAGCACCGCGCTTGCTGAGCGTCAGCTTGTAGGTGTTGGGGTGTTCCGCACTGATGTCTACGATCTCGATATCCACCTTGATGCCAGCTTCCCGGATCGCTGCCGCTGACTCGACCAACCTACTATCGTCAGCATCCCAACCAAGCAGCCCGCTAAAGAGCCCTATATCGGATCCCTGGGTGGTATGCGTCGTCGCAAGCGATCCCATGGGATCGAACTGGATCAGCACTTCCTCGATCTCTCCGTCCATCAAATCGCGCGCCAGTCGCCCGATGCGCACCGACGCGGCACAATGGGAACTGGATGCCCCGCGCATGACGGGGCCGATCACATCATTAAAGATGCTGGGGTAGTACGGGGACACAGGGTTCGGGTGAGTGTCTGAATCAGCCTGGTATTCCAGAGGTCCATTCATGCTCAATTCCTTGTGCTAGAATATGACGCTCACAGTACTCGACGACGTGTATCCTGTATGGGCCGTTGCCTAATACGATGTTGCGACGAATTGGTACGGAGTATGGTACGGCGAAAGCCTATTTGTCAATTCTCCATATTAGTCCACCGACAATCAAACAGAGCAAAATCGTTACCTTTTGTAAGAATCCAGCCGAAATGACGAAAAAGTGAAGTGAGGTGTGATGAGGTCCTTCAACTGTCGCGAACTGGGTAACGCCTGTGCTTTAACGCGCCTGCCCCTTCCCTGCCTAGAAATTAACAACCTTGCAAGGTGAATAGACCACAACATAAACCATCACAAGTATGCTTGGATATGCCTCGACGCTCCCTATCGGAAGGAGACGCTCTTTACTTCTCCTGGTGTAGGTGCACGCCAACAAAGGGCGTCACGATGAACCGTACCTGGAGCCTGGTGTACGTGGGTGTCGCCTAAATAGACCAATCTATCCTCAGTGGATCACCTTACAAGCCGCGATTTCCAGGCCTGACAACCCTGTGACTCAAATAGAACCAAATCTGGCATACGGCTAAAGCGGTTAATCCTGATTTGCATTTGTGTGATGGATATTATTTCGGTCTTGACTCCCATTAGCGTGGCTGTTGGTCATGGGTTGCTAGAGTGCCGAGTAGAGTGCCAAGCTGTGTCCGCGTTCAAACCGCATCTCGCCGTAACCACTGGAAACGCAGCTGCCCTCACAAAGCTCATCGGGATCAGGATCCTCGAGTTGTTGCTAAAGGGTCGCTGTTGCTCGTTGATGGCTCACGCTGTGTCACATCGGAGCTAGGCTTTGGGTTAGCGCCCGATGACAACTAGATCGAAAAGTTACAAGCCCCTGTAAGAATCTCAGCGCAGGGCCGGGAAGCTCTGCAACATCCCTGCCTGTTTCATAGTCTGCTCCACATCGTGAAGATCCAGCGGTGCGTCGGCAGTCAAGTTTTCGACCCCCGTTTCAGTGACTAGTACGGTATCTTCAACACGGATATACAGACGTTCTTCCGGCACCCAGAGCGATGGGTCAAGGCTGAGAACAGTTCCTGGCTGAAGCAACTTGCCCCGGTAATGGCTGACGTCATGTACTGCCATGCCCACCGGGTGTGACATGTGATGTGGAAACTCCAGAGTCGCGCGAGCCCCCTTTTCGTACACTGGTTTCGAAAAAACGGTGCGCTCGATGACGCCGCGCATGCGTTCAGCGGCTTCGGCGATGATCTGCTCGGAGGTCACGCCGGGGCGGATGAGTTCGAGGTAAACTTTGTGATACTCTACAATATAGCCATATAGCTCCCGTTGAACGTCTGTGTACTGGCCGTTGATCGGCCACATACGGCCGATATCGCTGGTGTAATAGTGATAATCCGGCGCGCTATCGACCAGCACGAGATCGCCATCGGCCAGTTGGGCACTGTTCGCACAATAGTGGCTATACCATATGTTGGTCCCACCGGCAATGATGGCCCGGTAACCTGCGTCGCGCGCACCATTAACCAGGTAAGTGTAGCGCATCACGGCATCAAGTTGATATTCCCAGATGCCAGGCCGAGTAACCCGCATCGCCTCCCGAATACCGATAGCACTCAGTTTGCCGGCTTTGCGTAAAAGCTCTATCTCTTGCGGGCTTTTTACCAGACGCATTTCGTCGATGATAGGACATAGATCATGTATTTCCGCAGAGGGGCAACGCTGGCGTAAAAGAGCGACGAATGCCCGCATCCTGTCTGGTCGGCCATCCCAGGGATCGGAGGTGGCCTCCTGTTGAGAGCGCCGCAAAGTGTCCCAACTCATCATGGCGCCCTCGGCCATGCGCAGTGGAGTATAAAGCACCTTTACCCCTTCGAGGAACTTAATCAGCTCCTCAATCCCATATACTGCGTCTAGGCCAGTTAGCCGGTGGACAGTGTTGGTATTTTCAGCCGATAAGATTTCCCCCTCCTGCTCTTTACGCTGCGGTGATTGATGAGGAAGAAATAACGCGCACGATCGATCTCTGCCGTCTATTAGTAAATAAGCATGGGGCACCTCAACCCCGGACAGATAGTAAAAGTCGTTTGTCTGACGGAAGAGGTCGTGTGCAGGGGGCTTTACACCGCCTTGAATGAGAGCCATCGCGTTGCTGCCGATAGCATCCAGAACACGTTTGCGTCGGCTGGCTAATTCCTCGGTGCTGAAATCCGTCTGGTACATGGTTTATCTCCCTTCCAGTTAACATTCATTACAGGCGAGTTCCTTAAATAATCGAGTGCTTACAGATTCGCACACAGGTATGAGTTGTGCCTCTCTTGCATCTTGGCTTTTCACCACTCATCCCAACCATGATTCGTGACTCCGGGTATCTCGTCTCTTGGATACCGTCCAGGTGACTTTGTTTAGAGGCTTTGTATCTCCGGGGTTCAGTATAATACGAACAGGTCTGTGATGGATAACAGACTTTTTTGGATCACACTAATCTTATAGGCTGGATACACTTTTGTACTGCGCCCCTAAAACTGGACAGATTTTAAGGGTTGCTTAAGTAACAACTGACTACGCGGCAACATGCTGTACTCTCCTTACGCATTGTGTTATGATACTACTACTTTGTATGGAGAGAAACTTAACCGTACAACTCTCGGCGGGTTAGGTAGGTTTCCTACCTGCCTCGTTCCTGTTATCTAGTACGGCAACCTTCATGGCTGGGCTTTTGGTACGGTTCGCTGGGAACGTTTTGTAGCGTTATCGGGGAGGTCAGCATGCGCTGTACTATCCCTCTCCGGCGTATTATCGCCTGCCTGTGCCTGCTCTCCCTGCTGCTCGTGCCTGCTTAACTGGTCCAGGCAGCACTCCCTTTGCCGGCTGCCCCTATCCAGGCTAACTCGCTGGCTCTTAGTGAGGCGCTCCTGCCGAGTGGCATCCATCTCAACGAGGTGATGCCCAAGGCTGGGCCGGGCGGTTACGAGCGGATCGAGCTCTACAACCCCACCATCTACAACCTCTATATTCCCGTCACCTTGCGCAGCAGCGCCGGTGCGGTAGGAGCCATGGGCGCGTTGTCCGGATTATCTAGCGGAGCGACGCTCAACGGCGGGCCCCTCGATATCAGCGGCTGGCAGCTCAGCGATTAGGACGGCAACGTCTACTCCATCCCCGAGGCCCTGCCAACCGTGCCGCGCGATGCCTATGTACTGGTCATCTTTGACGGCCTGGGCCCCGCTGTGGACGATTATGATTTCGGCGATGGCATCGAGGTGCTACACAGCCCGCCCGGCCTGGTGGACATCTTTGAAGATATCGCCGACCAGGTGGCCTTGTACCGAAGTTGTACACCTGGCCCCAATACGATCGTCGATTTCCTGGCCTGGGGCGCGCCACCCGCTGAGGACGCTGCTAACGCTTACGCGGTTGGCCTGTGGGAGCCGATTTCTTTGCCAACTTCCAGGTGGGTTTCGGCGCCTGGGAGGGGGACGCCCTGTTGCCCAAGAACGAGTCACTCGGGCGCTACCCGGGCACCGCCGGCTGGGGCATGCATACCTTTGACATCTCTTCCTTCCTCGGGCAGACCGTGAATATCAGGTTTGCCCTAGAGTCAGATCTCAGCATGACCTTTGCCGGGATGGTCGTGGATGATGTGCAAGTGCTGGGCTGCCTATCGAACAATGTCTATGTGCCGCTGGCGAGCAAATAGTGCCGGTCCAATTGAGCGCCTCCGCGGAAACGCGGATCTTTTCCAGAGGCCTGGCTGGCACAAGCCTGAGGTTTTGAGTTGCCGGTTGAGTTCTACTTTATTGTCGTATATACTGTTTCCGTCCCACCAATTAAATCCGGTCTTCCGAATATCGTGCTACTAGATGAGGAGGCTGTAAAATGCGCAAATGGTTTATGGTTGGGTTGATGCTTGTCTTGCTAGCATCCAGCGTTTCCACCGGCGGCGTCCTGGCCGAACCGCCTGAAGCCCTGTCCAAGCCAGGCGCCGAGACGCCCGTTGTTTCGGTCATATCACTGGCCGATCCGGCAGCACCGCCTATGGCGTCCGCCAGCGGTGGCGCCGTCATCCAGGGCCTGCCGTTCCTCGAGGAACAAGAGCCGAACGACTCGGCTGCCTCGGCCACGCCCATCACGGGCAACAGCGCCGTCATCCTGGCGAACATCATACCGATCGGCGACTATGATTTCTTTAGCTTCCAGGCCGAGGCCGGCGATCGTGTTTATGCCGCCACGGCGACCGGTTTTTCGGGCAGCGAGTACGGTGATACTTACCTGGCCTTGCTGGATGGAGAGGGGGCGGTCATCGAGGAGGACTGGGATGACGGCACCTATGACAGTTTCTCATCCTCCATCGCGGGCGCCGTCATCCCGATGGCCGGCACCTATTATCTCAAGGTCACGTTCCAAAACGATGCGGAGGCGGAAATTCGGCCCTACCACTTGCATTTCAAGCTGCAGCACGGCGCACCGGTATCGGGGCTTCCGCCTTCCGGCACGCCTGCTACCGCCGTTCCCCTGCCGGCGTCCGGTTGGGTAAGCGGCGCGTTCACCACCACTTCCCAGGTCGCTTATTACAGCCTGGAGCTCAACGCCGGTGACACGGTGTTCGCCTCGCTGGACATGGACCCTCAGCGCAGCGGACAGTACTGGTCGGGCAACCTGGGAATGGGTTTCTTTAATGGTGGTACCAATGCCACCTACGCCGATCGGGGCGTTTGGCCCGGTTCACACGCCTTCTTTACGACGGTCAAGTACCCGGGCACGTACTATATCTTTGTCGCGAACACGGCCACCAGCTATCCGTGGTATAACTATAACCTCAGCGTGGCGGTTTACCCGGCGCAGGTACCGGCCGGTGCATGCACCACTTATCCCGGCAGCGGTCCGCTGGCAATACCAGATGGCGGCGTTGTCACTACCACCATCCATATTCCCGGCCATCCCACAGTAGCCGACCTGGACGTCTCCCTGGAAATCTCACACACCCTGTTAAACGACGTGGAGCTGGTCCTGGAGGCGCCGGGCGGCAACCAGGTGGTGCTGTATTACAATATGTACAACTATTCTAACAAGCACATGGATATCATCCTGGACGATGAAGCGTCGGTACCGGTGAACTACTTTGATAGCAACAAGGGCTTGATTTTGCAGCCCCAGCATTATGTCCGCCTGGGATGGTTTGACGGCCAGGACGCCGGGGGCGACTGGACGCTCTATGTCTACGATAGAACTCTCGGCAACACCGGCACGCTGGAAAGCTGGGGCCTGACCGTTTGCGAACCGCCGGCTTTCTCCCTCTGCCCGAGCGGGACGCACGCGCAGGTGCTGTACGCCAGCGATTTCGAGGCTGACAACGGCGGGTTTAGCTCTTGGGGTGTGAACAACGCCTGGGAATGGGGCACGCCCACCTACGCCCCGCTGGACAGCTGCGCTTCGGGCACGCAGTGCTGGAAGACGAACCTGGACGGCAAGTACCCGAACGACAGCACCTCCTACCTGGACTCTCCATCCGTCGACCTGACCGGCCAGCTCTTGAAAGGCGCGTGGCTCACCTGGCAGCAGAAATACCAGTTTGAGATCGCGAACTTTGACCGGGCCTATGTGGATGTGGCCGGCTCGGGCGGGGAGACCAAACGTGCCTGGATCTGGACCGGCGATTCGATGTCCATCTACGTCGGCCTGACGGGCGTACTGGTCCAGGAGAGCGCCGGCTGGGGGCTGCACAGCTACGACTTGACATCCTTCCTCGGGCAAAGTGTGGATATCAGATTCGCCCTAGAGGCGGATATCAGCACTAACCTGGCCGGGATGGCCGTGGACGATGTGCAAGTGCTGGGCTGCGTCTCGAACGATGTCTATGTCCCGCGGGTGAGTAAGTAACTCACAGAACCATGACAAGCCGCCGCGCCCGGACGGCGGCTTGCACTCTCAATACAACCCTGGAATAAGCCCAGGTAGTCACCTTTGTATGTTTCTGCGGAGGTGTGCTGACCAAACGCAGCCAGCTCTTGCTCCGTCAGGCGCAGGCCAAGGCAGACGAACTAGCCCGGCACCCGGTGTTGGGGCAGTTCTGGTCCGGTCTCAGCCTGGTGCTCAAGGGCAGCACCTCGCGCGGTAACACCGACCGTTATTCCGATATCGACTTCGTCTTGTACAGTTGGGAGCAGGTCAAGCAAGCCGTGGTAGCCGGCTACCTCGCCCAGGGCTTGACCGACCGCCAGGACAGCGTGTTTATCTTTTTCCCCAACAGGCTGTCTGACCGTAACCCTGTCACTGCGGTTTCATCGATCACCAAGCGTTATATTCCCTCACAAGCCTTTCTAACCGCTTGTTTTTACTTCCTTTCATCCCCTTTACCCGCACAGCTGCTCACCGGCAGCACCAGCCCGGCATAACGGTGCACATCGGCTACGGCGGTAGCACGGTTTGCTCCCCTGCTCTGCGGCAGAAAGCACCCGGCATATTCTGGATCGCTGCGCATACCCGGTTGTGTACCAGCCGTCCGTACCCCGCCGGTATTACGGCTGCCAGCCTCACAGCGAACGCGTGAAGAGAGGTCGATTTGTGTGCCGTGCATCCGCCGTCAGCGCCGGGTATCCAGAGCGCCGGCGAGATGAAGGCGACGCCGTTTAAGCTGACGAACGGTACTTGTTGGCCAACGACTAGAGAGAGAGAGGTATCCGTGTCACGGGTACTGATTGCGCAGATTTCACGTGCGCAGTAGGATGCACAGCTACACCGGGATGCGGCGAGAAGGGTGTGATGCCCTGCGGATGAACTCGCGCCGCTCAGCGCATCCCGGGAGTATCGTCTTGATTTGGGCGTAAAAGGTATTGACATTTATGATTATTATGATATTGTGATTATATATTGTGTCCCAATAATGCAGAGCGCAGACTCTGCCGCATCGGTGCCCGAAGCGAAACCGAAGGCATCAGCAATACCTCCAGTTACAACCTAATCAATGTTGATGAGGCCCTCGCATTAGCCTGTTTTTTGGCACAACCATTCCACTGACAGCACTTTCCTGGCCGGCATAACTATATAACGTTCCCGGTTTATCCAGCTCTCACCAACACCATTGCGATACGGAGGGGCTCATAGCCAGAGTTATCACAAGGAGAAGCTGTCATGGGAAAGCGATTGTTGTTACGCAAAGCAGGCCGCCTGGCATTCATCCTTATCTTGCTAAGTGCGCAAATGGGCGCGCTTGCACCCGCTCCGGTTCAGGCCGTTGGTTACACGGCCGTGGATATCCCTCAGGACGCTCCCCGTTCAGCAACCAACTCGGATACAACCGTTCTGCCTGTTGCCCAGACTAACCCGAACCAGGTACAGGCCGTCTCACCCGAGTGGTTTACCGAAGTAATCGACCCGGGTGTGTCCAGGGGCATGTACAACTCGGCGGTGGTCGCTGCCGATGACACGCTCCACATCAGCTACAACTCTGCTTCGCACAGCGGTTCCAGCCTGCGGTATGCCGTGGGAACTACATCCGCCTGGATTACAGAGTTGGTTGACGATGCGGGCAGCGCAGGGGCCTATAACGCGATTACGCTCGACGGCAGCGCCCCGCTTATCAGTTATTATGACGAGACCAACTCTGCGCTCAAGCTGGCAGATAAACACTCTGCAAGCTGGGTCAGCGCTACGGTCGACAGCGCCGGCATTGTTGGCACGCACACATCGCTGGCACACGATGCCAAGAACGGCACAATCCATATCAGTTACGCGGATCAGACCAATGGGGCTCTGAAATACGCGCGTTGGAACGGCAGCGCCTGGGCGTTGACCACCGTGGATAACCGGTTTGGAGCCGGCACCTACACCTCGTTGGTGTTGAAGCTGGGCAGCCCGCGTGTCAGCTACCGCAATGTGGATGCTGACAGCCTGCGTTATGCCGAGTTTCAGGCTGGCACAGGCAGCTGGTTGGTCTCCAACATCAACTCTGCCGGTGTTGGCGGGGCATTCACCTCCATGGTGATGGACTCGAAAGGTTATGAACGCATCAGTTACTCCAGGAGCGGCCAGGGCGTGCGCTATATCCTGCGCGAATTGGGCGGCTGGTATGATTATGAAGTGGCCGCCGACAGCGGTACAGAGATACCCACCGCACTGGCGCTGGATAGCGCCAACCAGCCGCATATCGCTTACGTCTCCGGCGAGAACCACCTCATGTATGCCGTGCCGAACCCCAGGGGAGGTTGGACGGTGGTGACTGTCGATGACAGCGGCAGCGTGGGTACCCAATCGCTCTCGATGGTGGTCGATTCCGAAGATAGACCGCATATCGTTTACCACGACACCGCGGCCGGGTTGAAGCACGCCTGGTTCGACCCGCTGCCCGACCTCTACGTTACCGATATCTGGCCGAAGGACGGCTCAATCTGGGCGCAGGTGCGCAACATCGGCAAAGCCGGAACCGCCGGCGGGCACATCGTTAGCCTGAGCATTGATGCGGCGGGCGCCTTCACACAGACGATTAGCGTTGAGCTGCTGCCGGGCGAACGCTCCACTGTGGAACTCGCGCCCTGGCTCTGCAGCGGCATCTCCGATACGATCCGTGTTATCGCCGACCGCGGTAGCGACATCGCTGAGGTGTACGAAGATAATAACGAGCGCGAGGAGATTTGGAAGTGTGATACCACTCCGCCGCTGATTACCACCCGGCCGGCTGCCTCAAATATACAGACCGATACGGTGACTATAACCTGGGTAACCGACAAAGCCAGTGACAGCCGCGTGTCTTACGGCAGCATGACCGGTGTATATTCCTGGGAGCAAACCGATCCTGCGAACGTTACCGACCACCAGGTAACGCTGTCAGGACTGAGGCCGGCCACCATATACCGCTATATGGTTGATTCAACAGATTCCAACGGCAACAGGGTTAGCAGCCGCGAAGGATTTTTCGAGACGGCGGCATCACCTGTTGAAGAGCCGACCGGGCAGTTGGAGGTGGTACGCCGCCCGGGTGACTATGATATCTATGAATTTTCTTTCGTTTTGGATGATCTTGGACCAGCGGCTCAGTATACCGCGGAGAGCATTGCCAGCGTTACTTTTAAACTGGACGGAACCAAAATTGGCAGGCGTACCGTGGCGCGGAGTGAGCCGGACCAGCCTGCGAAATACACGCTATCGGTCAGCCCCGCGCAGCTTGGGTACACGCGCAACAAGTGGGCTGAAAGCGGCGGCAGGAACCTGCAGGCAGAGATAGAGCTGCTGACGGGGGTGATATTATATTCTGGGTTCTGGTTTTACCCGCCCACGGAGGCTCGCCCGCTGGAGCTGACGCTCATGACTCCCTGGGAGGGTGCCGATTACTCGGCAGATGACACCGGCGTGATGCCGCCCGGCTCCAAGATCCAGATTTTTGCGGAAGCAATCGAATACGACTGGGCTTGCGAGTGGGTCACCTTCCGCAATATGGACCCCACCGAGATGCCGCCTGATTGCCACGACGTTGCCAGGCAGGTCGGCCGGGTGGATTACTATATCGACAACGTCTTGATTCACACCATGCTTAACCCGACCGAAGAATATGTGTACAAGTACGAGTATTACCCCAGCGGGCTTGCGGTCGGCACCCACACTGTCAAGGTGGTCGCAACCGCCAGTGACGACCCCAGCAACCAACTCGTTGTCGAGCGCCAGTTCAATGTTGTGGCCGGTTCGCACAATCTCAGCCTCGAGCGGACTGTCACGCGGATGGGGTCTCATTTTGAGGTATCGCTTGAGTTGTCCCTGGCTGCGAGTGCGTCAACCTCTGTGGCGGTTGATTATATCGAGGATTATGTGCGCGAGTTTATGCCCGCCAGCAACGCCACAGACTGGTATGCCTATAGCGTGGAACGGTATCCTGTCTGGTTGGGGAGCAGTGGCGAGCGGACAGCCAGAGTGATGATAGACCTTACCGGTACGGAGGGCTTTAAACGGCTCTTCCCCGGTGATTCTTTTACTGTCACCTACTATGTTATACCAATCCTGTATGAGAACGGCATAGCCGACCCGGCTATCGGCCACCTGGATACCGTAATCCACTACACACACTCGGGTGTTGCGTTGACCGCGGACTTTAGACGCTTGTGGCAGTCAGCCTCGTCGTTCCAAAGCGCCCTGGCCCAATCCGATTATGTGATTGTAACCAATCCCACCCGGCTAAAGAGTATGAATAACCAGTATGATGTGTATTCTCTTTACGGGTTGATGGCCATACTCGGCGTGGCACGCAACGGCGTGCTGGGAATGCTGGAGACGTATGATACCGAGGTGCTGGACTTGCTGCTCGAGCCGGACGGCTATTTCTCCGAGTCGCTTAACCCGGTGTTCCAGGCATCCGGCAACAATGCTTATGTGTTGATTGTCGGCGAGACCGAGATTGTGCCGGCCTTTAACAGCTATAACTATGACATCTGCTGGTCTATTCCGGGAGATGACTGGCACTGTTCAGGGACCCCTAACGATGTCTACCACCACGACCAATGGTATGCCAGCACCTCCGCTCCCGGCGGAACTCCCGAACTCAACCTGGGGCGTATCATCGGCAACACTGCCGCGCTGTTAAAAAAGCCCATCGAGAACAGTCTATCAGTTTTATTCGGATCGATGAGTTACCAGGCGCCCGGCAATGCCATCATGTTCGCTCAACCCAGCGAGGACTGGTTTATCTCCACTGCTAACGATGTGGCCTGCAGTTTGAGCAATTTGGGCTGGGCAGCAACCAGTCTCACACTGCCCGAGACGAATCCGTCCACTTCTCTCGCCGATGTCATCGATGACGGTTGGAGTTTGATTCACCTGTTTGGGCACGGCAGTGTCGGAACCTGGGGGAACAGCGCTTTGAATGAAGCCTCTCCGGTTAGCTTTGGCGGTTACTCGCCGTTTGTGTTCGCCCCTACATGCCATACGGGCAACTATGAGGGCAACGTCGACGTCAGCCTGGCGGAAAGAATGCTGCAGTGGGGCGCCGGTGTGTATATCGGAGCCACACAGGTTTCATCAATTCAAGATAACCACGAGCTGGGCAAAGCGTTCTACAGCTATTGGCAGCCGGGATCGGGCGAACCTATCGGGCGAGCGTTCGCGCAGCTGGAGCGCGCCAAGTACAGCCCCCCAACGATCACCGAATGGTTTGACTGGAGGCGTTTCTGGGTCGTCGAGTACAACCTGTACGGCGACCCGAAGTTCGGGGTTTCGGGTCCTTCAGGTATGGTTGCCGCGCTGCCGGCGGCAGAACCTTTGGCGCTGCCGGAGCCGACCCTGCATGTGCAGGTGCCGGCATACGTCATTACCACAACCGCAGAGGGGCTGGACCAGGTGACGATTCCTGAGGGCCATATCGCGTATGATATCGGCGCGCCTCAGGTTCCGTACTGGAGCGTATCGCTCCAGTATCCGGCGGGCTACCGGGTACGCGACGTCGTTTTGGCCGGGCGAAGCGGCTACACGTATACGACCGGCCTGAACCTGCCGGTGACCAGGATGGAGCCTGCTTCGGGGATCGAGGCATCCCAAATCGAGCCCCGGCCGCTTCCCGTGATAGAGGATGATAGCTGGTTCCCCGAGCTGGACAAGATTTTCCAATGGGATGTCACGGAGAATCCTGACGGCAGCTCAGAGCTGCACATCGTCCTGGTGCCGTTCCACTATCAACCCGAAACGACCAATGTGGAATGGTATGATACGTTTGATTTCGAGATCGATGTTATCGAGAGCGGGGTGAGCATCTCCCGGCTGACGCTTGACAAGGGCAGCTATGACCCGGGCGAAACGGTGCTGGCTGACCTGTGGCTGGATAACATTGGTGATGCCAAAGACGTCATCGTCATTCCCAGCGTGCGGCTAACCACCGCAGATCACACGGTGCTGGGCGCGGTGACAATGAGCGTGCTCCATGACACGGAGAGCCTGTCTCATTCTGTCATCGAGTGGGACAGTACCGGGTACGATCCGGGCGAGTACATGCTGCTGGTGGAAATCATGGATGGTGAGGGCACCCTGCTGGTCAGCGCTAATCGCTTGTTCCAGCTTGGGGCAGCCTCAGCCCAGATAACGCAGCTTGCGGCCACTCCGGACCGCTTCAGGCCGGGTGATGCCATCAGCTTGTCTATGACGATTCTCAACACGGGCCCTGTCGACATCTCGGGAGAAGCGCATATCATGGTCCAAACAGCCGACGGGGTGACGGACGTTGCCGTCTACACGCAGACCGTGACAAGCCTGGCGCCGGGCGCCAACCTGAGCATGGACAGAGTATGGGACACCACCGGCGAGACCGGCGCAAGCTACCGCGTGGTGGCATATATGACCTTTGGAGGCACAGCGACCGAAATCGCCACCGTGTTCATAAGCGGCCCGCATTACCTGTACCTGCCGCTTACCCTCAAATAGGCGCTGTTCAGCCAACCAGCGGGACACTGGTGTGTCCCGCTGGTTGTGCTGCAGCCTCCTCAGAGGTACAGCCTTCGCCATGCCACGCACCACGCACTCCCCATTCCTGGTAATCGCGATCGTGCTCCCGCAGTGCTCGCAGCTCCACGGCTTGCCGTAGGTCGGCTAGCTCCCGCTCCTCCTGCTTCATCACGCCGCCCTCCTCGTCGGCCGGTAGTCCTTCACCGGGAATTTCACCACCTGCACCAGCCCGCCTTTGGTCTTGCTCCTATCCCGTAACCGGCTCAGGATGCGCCCGCCGATCGGGAAGTCCGCGCTCGCCAGGTTGTAGTTGGTCGTCACCACAAGCGGTCGCTGCAGGGCATACCTCCGGTCGATGATTTCGTACATCTGCTCTTGCGCCCAGTCGGTGTTGCGCTCTGAACGAATGCCTCGTTCTTACTTGTCAGTACACATAGCACCTTATATGGGACAGTTGCTCTCATAGCATTGTTCACTTGGTTTGATTATCTAAAAGGAAATAATACCATCAGATTCTATGCCTAAATGAACACAAAGCCCTTGCGCACGCCGATAAAATGAGATAAAATACTAGTATCAATCCCGGACTCTCAAGTCGGCAAAGCACTCGCGCTATCTGTGCTTGCACCTTAAAAGGAGGCTGCTGATGGCGCTCAGAATCAGATTCCTGACGCGCGTACTGGTTAGTGTATGCCTGATAACTGCACTACTGTATACCACCATACTCCCAGTGCGCCCCGTCCTGGCAGAGTCGGGTGACGCTGCATCGCCGCCTCCGCAGAGTGAGTTAGCTCCTGAGCCATCGCCGCAAGCCCCGGCAACCCAGCCCACATCGCCACCGGTTCAACGCACAATCTACCTCCAGTCAAGGACCTTTATCCCGGGTGAACCGGACGTACCGGCACTGGATCAGCTCGCAGCATCCGGCACTGATCGGATACACGTGCTCCTGCAGCTGGATTTTATCCCGCGTCAGGCCGCCCGGGTCGACTTCGAGGCGCGCGGCGTGAAACTGCTCGCTTATATACCCGATTACGCCTGGATCGCATCCATCCCGGCTGCCAATCCGGCGGCCGTGCTGGCCATGACAGGTGTTACATGGGCAGGCGAGTTCGCGCTGGCGGACAAGCTGTCTCCCGATATCGTCAATAACCTGTGGGGAAGCCACAACCTTGCCCCGGATGGGACGGCTGCGGTCTATGTCGCGCTGCACCCCGACGAGTCGCTGGCAACCGGACGCGCGCTCGCCGCGCTGCACGGCGGCCTGGTGACAGGCGAGGTGGAGGGGATTAACCTATTGGTTGTCGAGATGCCCCGCGCCAATATTGAGGCGCTGGCGGCCGAGGATGCGGTGCAGTGGATCGAATCGGCCGCGCCGCCCTTAACAGAGGCCAACGATGGCAGCCGTCAGCAGATTGGCGTTGACCTGGTACAGGCGGCGCCTTATAACCTGAACGGCACCAACATCGACGTGCTCGTCTACGACAGCGGCCAGGTTGGCGCGCACACGGATTTCGGCGCCCGTCTGATTCACGGGGATTCGGATTCGGTCAGCGAGCACAGCACGCACGTCGCCGGCACACTCGGCGGCAGCGGCGCCAACAGCGCTGCCCAGGGCGGCACGGCCCTGCAGTGGCGCGGCATGGCGCCCGCCGTTGACCTGATCTCCTACGGCACGGGTTACTCCGGCAGCGGTTACCTCTTTTATGAGAATGTCCCCGATATCCAGGCCGATTGGGCCGCGGCGCAGAACACGTACGGCGCCGACCTGGGTTCAGCCAGCCTGGGCTCTAACATTTACAGCAACTATGCCCCCACAGGCTGCACCATAATGGGCAGGTACGGTGCTTCGGCGGTTCTGATCGACCAGATTGTGCGCGGCGGAAACAGCGCCGTGGGTATCGGCGACAAATACATTGCAGCCTGGGCTGTTGGCAACGAACGGGGTTGGACTAACTCGTGTTCGATCCTTCCCGGAGGCTATGGGCTTATCGCACCGCCGGCGGCAGCCAAAAATCCCATTCACGTGGGCGGGGCAAATACCAACAATAACACCCAGTATGCCCACACCTCGTGGGGGCCAACCGGCGACAGCCGTCTCAAGCCGATTGTGACGGCAGGCGCCTGCCAGACCACCGCTGACGGAGGCATCAAATCTACCGATAACAACCCGCTGAACGCGTATACCGTCATGTGCGGCACTTCGATGGCCACCCCGGCCGTTGCCGGCGGCATAGCGTTGATGCTGCAGCATTACCGCTCTGTGTATAACACCTCCGGCAACTTTTGGCCTTCAACGGCCAAAGCAATCCTGATGCAAACGGCAACCGATATGGGCAACCCGGGCCCTGATTACCAGTGGGGCTATGGACTGGTGAACATACGCTCAGCGGTTGACCTGATCGCACGCAGAGCTTTCCGTCAGGATAACGTCGCGCAGGGAGGGGTGGATTTGTTCACCTTTGTCGTACCCAGCAACGCAACTCCGGCGACGGTCAGCCTGGCATGGGACGATTTCGAAGCCACTTTTAACGCTAATCCAACCCTGATCAACAACCTTGATCTGGAGCTGGTTGCACCAAGTGGCACTATCTGGCGGCCGTGGGTGCTCGACCCTGCTAACCCGGCCAGCAACGCCACGCGCGGCGTCGATAACCGCAACAACCAGGAGCAGGTGCAGGTACCCGCACCTGAGGTGGGCACGTGGCTTGTCCGGGTCAAGGGCACTACGGTACCCCAGGGTCCGCAGGATTACACCCTTGTCTGCGAGGGGTGCAAACCGTTGGACCTAGGCGTGTGCCAGAATGTGGCCGGCGGCATGGCGATGGCCTCCGGCGGGGCAACCGACCCGGATGCGCTGGGAGCCGCCGGTATGAGCATTCAGGAGCTGCTGGACGCGCTCGCAGCGCAGCAGCCGAGCGTGGGTGAGATGTGGCAGCGCGCGTTAGAGGCCGCTCCCGTGAGCTCGGACGAGGCGCTGGCCATTCGCCAGGCGCAAGTGCAGAGCGCGGTAGACGCGCTCGAGGCGGCCCGCGCCGAGGGGACCGAGGCTGTGAGTGCCCTGGGTGATAACTTACCGCCGCCTGCGCTCGACCTGGTAATCGATGAGATAGCCGCGGCGCGTGAACGGCTGCCGCAGGAAGCTCCTCCCGAAGTCCCGGCAGTGAGTGAGGCCGAAGAACTGGACATCGTGCGAGCCCTGGGTGAAGGCGAGGCGGCCAGCCGCGCCCTGGCGCTGACGGATTTTAGCGACCCTGCCGAAGGTGGTTCGCAAGATAGCAGCCCAGAGCAAACGGCAGTTGCTGGCGCTGGCGGCCTGTTCGCCGATCGGACGGTGGGCAACGGCTGCACCTATGCGACGCTTGCGGCAGCGATTGCCGCTGCCAGCCCCGGTGATAGGCTCCTGGTCGAAGGCGGGCGCACGTTTGCCGAAAACATCACCATCCCGATGACCTTGACACTGCAAGGCGGCTATCCTGGTTGTGCCAGCGCCAGCTCTGCCCGCACGACACTGGACGGCAGCGCCAGCGGGCCGGTTGTGGTTGTCAACCGGGCTATCTCTGTCAGCTTGCGCAGCCTGAATATCACCAACGGCTCCACTGGCTTTGAAGGCGGCGGCATACGCTTCGCCTGGGGCGATGGTACGGGCACGCTCAACCTGTCCAGCGTTTCGATTTACGGCAACACCGGCCAGTGGGGCGGAGGATTGTGGGTCGGGCCAAATGCCCGGGTGTTCGGAAATAATGTTGAGATCTATAACAACACAGCGGCGGCCTTTGGCGGTGGGGTGCGGTTGTACGGCGGTCATATTGCCCTGGAGAACAGTTCCATTCACGATAACAGCGCCCCGCTCGGCGGCGGCCTTTACGCCACCCAGGAGCAATCCAGCGCGCCTGCAGTGAGTTTATCGGATTCTGACGTGTATTATAACCAGGCGTTGAGCGGAGATGGTCTGGGCGGCGGAGTGTACCTGCGCCAGGGCACATTGTCGATGGTGAACGACTCGGACCTGATAGGCAACAACGCTATCTATGGCGGCGGGGCCTATGTTGTCACCGGCACCCTGACGGTCGAAGGCACGAGTTCGTGGATCTACAACAACACGGCGACGATGAACGGCGGTGGTGTGGCTGCCCTGGGGAGCACCGTATATCTGCGGGATAGCGCGCAGTTGTACAGCAATACCGCGCAATCCGGTGGAGGAGCATACCTGGATGACAGCGGCCTCTACTGCCGCAAGGCTGCCATCCGCTACAACACGGCTGCCTCTTACGGCGGTGGCGTCTATGCGACAAACGGCTCCATGCTCGATATGGACCTGGGCAGCTATCCCTGCCTGGGCGTACGCTGCAGCCGATTGAGCAGCAACACGGCAACCACCAACTATGGCGGAGGCGCCTATCTCAACAACAGCACTGCCGATTTGCGCAACACCTTTATCGAACACAACTCAGCTAACTATGGCGGCGGCGTATATGCTTTCGACAGCAGCACAGTCTACCTCTACAACAGCCTCATGGCACGCAACGATGCCGTCAGCGGCACGGGCGACGCCATCCGGTTAAACAGCAGCAGCACGCTGACCGGCGCGGGAAATACCCTGGCCTATAACAACGCCGGCGGGGCGGCAACCGGCCAGGCTGTGGGATTGTCTACCTCCAGCCTGTCGCTGCACTGTTCGATTATCTGGGGGCATACCAGCAGCATCAATACAGCCGGCCAGGTTGTGACCTACTCTGACATCCAGGGCGGCTATGCCGGCGTCGGCAACCTGAACACGGATCCGCTGTTCATCGCACCCGCCAGCGGCGACTACCATCTGCAAAACGCCAGCCCGGTGATCGACCGCTGCGTCCTCTTTAGCGGGATGGGAACTGACTTTGAGAACGAGGTTAGACCGATTGTGCGGTATACCGCGGCGACCCCGTATGACATGGGCGCAGACGAAGTAAGCGGCGTTGCGCGTGTGGGCGTAAACGGTGCTTGCAGTTACGGCACCATCCAGCAGGCTGTCAACGCCGCGCAAAACGGCGACACGGTGCGCATCGCCGAGGGCGTGTTTTTCGAGACGGTGGATATCACCGACAAGAATATCACCCTGGAAGGCGGGTATAACAGCACCTGTACCTCCTATATTACCGGCACGACGCGTATTGAGGGCAGTGTGACCGGCGGCAGCGTGTTGGATATAAGCAGCAGTGTCGTTATCATACGCAACCTGGATATCGCCTGGGGCAACGGCATTGGCGGAGGTGTGGATGCTCTCAGCAACGCACAAATCACGTTGGATAACGTCGACATCTTAAAAAACAGCGCCAGCTACGCGGCCGGAATCTATGTGAGCACCAGCAGCGCTGTGACCCTGACCAATGGTTCGCGCCTGTACAGCAATAACGCTACGACCAGCGAGGGCGGTGGTGCCCGGGTATGGGGTCAGCTCTCTGCTGTGGGCGAAGATTCGGATATCTATCTGAACTGCGCCTCGAGCGGCGGTGCGTTCTATGTACCCGGCGGACAACTGACCATCGAACAGGCGGATGTGTTCTCGAACCAGGCAGCAGCCGCAGATGGCAAGGGCGGCGGAATCTATGTCATTAATAATGGCACGGCCTCGTTGCGCAATAACGTGGGTGTTGGGACGTCGTTGTTCCTTCCGAACCAGTCGGCTCAGGATGGCGCGGGTATCTATGCTGATAACAGCACTGTCACGTTGGATGGGGTCAACCTGGGAGGAAATATCGCTACGCGCAACGGGGGAGGGCTATACCTCGGTAACAACAGCATCCTCCAGGCAGTGAATAGTAAGCTGGGCCATACGATAAGCTTCATTGGTACGATTCAATGGGGCAACACCGCCAACTATGGCGGTGGCCTGTACGCCGATGGCAGCACGGTGGATTTGAGCGGAGCCATCTCCACCAACACCGCCAGCTATAGTGGCGGTGGTATCTATGCGTCCAACAGTGTGCTCCATCTCACCGATGCGACGGTCGGGCTGGCAGGGGGCGCCTCAGGCAACCGCCTGGGCACCTCCGGCAACACCGGCGCCGGGCTCTATCTGGCCAATAACACCACCGCTCTCTTGAGCAACACGGTTGTCATCAGCAACACCTTCCAGACCAGCAGTTTCACCTATGGCGGCGGCATTTATGCGACCGCTGGCACCGACCTGACACTGCAAAACAGCCGCATCGAACAGCATCTGGCGCCTTCAGCAGGTGACGGGCGCGGTGCCGGAATCTACCTGGATGGGAGCACTGCCACGCTGGATAACAGCCAGATTCTCACCAACACGGCGGGTGCGGTAGGCGGTGCAGTGCGCATGTGGCAAAGTAGCTCGCTTACTGTGCGCAATGGCAGCGTTATCGCCGGCAACCAGAGCCTCAACGGTGGGGGCGGGGGTATTGCTGCTGATGGCACTCCTAGCATCACTATCACCGATTCGGTGATGCGCAACAACATAGCCGCCAGCAACGGCGGGGCAATCTACTCGAACAATGGTGTCTTGAACGTTGCGCGCACGCATCTCCATCACAACAGGGCGCTAAGCGGGGGCGCAATCTACCAGACCGGGAGCAGCGCTGCTGGCACGGTCGAAAATACGCTCTTGCACAGTAACACCTCCACATCGGGTTTCGGGGCCGGCATTGGTTCTGAGGCCGGCGCCTTTCGAGTGAACCACGGAACCCTGGCGGATAACCTCAACGGGGCGGGGTATGCCCAGATCAACACCACGGGTTATGTGACGAACAGTATTGCCTGGGGCAACGCGGCCGGCGGGTTCGTTGTAACCGGCGGCTCGCTGAATGCGGTTTGCAGCATCGACCAGAGCGGCAACGCCGGCCCGAATATTAACCCGCTTTTCGTTGCCCCCGGCGCGGGGGCGGATTACCATTTGCTGAACGGCTCGCCCGCCATCGATACCTGTGTCTCCGGTCTCTCGCCAGACTTGGATAATGTGCAGCGCCCAAGAGATAACGGGTATGATATGGGCGCTTACGAGTATTACCTGCCCAAACTCTACCTGCCGTTGGTGCGCAAGCGTTAAGCGCGCCGGCAGCGGTTGAGGCGTAGAACGCGGGTACGCCTCTAGCCTCAACAGGCTGGCTGGCCTGCGAGCGCAACCAGTCAGCCTCCGATACATCTCGGTAGATGTCACATGACGGGTTGTGCATGTTCCGCGTTCACTGCTTTCACGCGTGAAATAGCGATCCGTGCTTTACCTCCCCCTCGGCGTCATAGACTTGTTGGGGCGGGAAGTACACCTGAGGTTTGTTGGCATGCCCAACCCGATCGGGCATCCATCTCTCTCCGTCACCCCATCCCAGAGCCCTCTCCCCTCGGGAGAGGGCAGGAGCCTGCTCCGGACCCGATCCGGGGTAAGGGCTTGCCAATTTGTCTTCCCGGGCTTGACCCGGGATCCATCCGAGTCCGAATCCATCCCCCGTCCTGTGGGCGCACACGCAGGTGCGCCCCTACGAAACCTCTTCGCGCCCTTCGCGGTGCGAAATATTTCACCGCCAAGACGCAAAGGTTGGAAAGGACAACC
>Ga0351916_1034_pt1 | contig 50141 bp, 40 predicted proteins | sample TotcelHT113001N3_FD_206868 | JGI IMG/M metagenome (GOLD analysis project Ga0351916, IMG submission 206868) | Enriched cells from coal bed in the Powder River Basin, Montana, United States - Total cells T11 rep1 HSBNCT.T11.300.1.N3 ... | reverse complement strand
TAGCAGTCTTTCGCGTGTAAGGAACCTGTTGCCCGAAGTCAGTACCCCACCGGCACAGCTCTGGTCGCAGGCCCGGAGTTCCAGAAAATCAATGTTTGTGATTTCTTCGTTTTCAATTTTTTCGAGAAATTCCATCACATTGTGAATTTCGTCGATGGCCAGGCACCGCCCGCCGAAATTGCCAGCCTCCCCATGCGAGAGGCTCCATTCAATACAGGTCTTGTCCAATGGTTGGTGGTCTGGTACTGCACAACGGTCTGTTTTTCCGCCTTTAACAATCCTGAAGATTTTATTGTACATCAGGTCCATATTAATAACCCCTGTAATTGGGGAGTATTCTTCACCCACCGGGCTTTTAATGGCCGCAATCTTAGCTGCACAGGGTGTTACATAAAATATCCCGATTTCTTCTTCCTTTGCCCCGGCTTCGGCAAGTTCCCTGCGAATGGCCATTGCCGTGACGTCTAACGGGGGTTTCAGCAGCATGATGTTTGGTGCAAGAGCCGGGAATTTGACCTGTATCAGCCGGATTATGGCCGGGCAGAACGACGAGATTAAGGGCCTGGTGTCGGGATGGCTAAGGAAGTAATGCTCAATGGCTTTCTTGAGAACCGGCACACCGAGTTCTACTTCAGCTACGCGGTTAAACCCGAGTTCGTGTAATATACTGTGTATAAGCCGCGTGGGCACATCTTCCGGGAATTGCCCGATCAGTACGGCCGGAATCAGTGCAATACGGTACTTAAATTTGAAAATTTTGTTGAAATCGTCCTGCTCAACGATGATGGCCTTTACAGGACAATGCCTAAGGCACATACCACAGTCAACACACAGATTATCGCTGATATGTGCCAGTCCGCCCGATACGCGGATTGCGCCGGTGGGGCATACCTTCATGCAATGGGTGCATCCAAGGCAGATATTCTCAAGAATTTTGAGGGCATGGTGAAAAAATTTTTTCTCCATCAGCTTTTAGTTTGGGGTTGAAAATAAACGGTGAGTTCAAGGGTAGTGCCTTTGCCAACGGTACTGCTGATGTGCATGTCGTCGGTGTTGCGCCTGATATTGGGCAGACCCATTCCGGCCCCAAACCCCATTTCCCTGACCTTTGGCGAGGCAGTCGAATAGCCTTCCTGCATGGCCAGTCCAATATCAGGTATGCCGGGTCCGTCGTCCGTCAGTCGCATAAGTATTTTATCAGGGTCGATGTGTACGGCGATATTCCCCCGGAAAGCATGGGCCACGATGTTGACCTCGGCCTCATATAAAGCCACGACGATACGCCTGACAATGGCCGGGTCGACATTGATCTGCTTCAAAACTTTTTTAACCTGGCTCGAAGCGGACCCTGCATTGGTGAAATCGCCACCTTCTATCTGAAACATCCATTCCATATACGGGATTGATTTTAATAAACAGCTTGCATGCCGGCCCCGGCCAGAAGACTAACCGCCCTGAACATCGAACCGTGGTATTCTATGAGCGCAATTCCATTTTCAGTGGCGAGTTCCAACATTTCGGGGGTGGCCTTTTTATTACGGACCAGAATAATCAGTGGTATTTCGCTCATTTCGGCAGTCCGCACCACCTGAATGTTTGCCAGTCCGGTAATCAGTGCAACATTATGCGAATCAAGTGTCAGGACATCGCTCATGAGATCGGAAGCAAATCCATACTCGATACCCTGAAGGCCGAAACAATGGAACGTATGCGCAACACGCTTCAGGTTGAAAATTCCAAACTCGGAAACGACGCCATTCCTTTAGGCTGTCATGCATTAGTTATAAACCGAATGTTTTATGATCTGGTTCCTCAACTTTTCTATTAATGTCTGACCCTGCAATGAAGCATCAAAACATCATACTCGAAATCTGCACTGCGCATATCGAATCGGCACTGCTTGCTGCACGAGCTGGAGCAGACAGGCTTGAGTTTTGCGGCAATCTTGGCGAAGGCGGAACCACCCCTTCGATGGGATCAGTTTTAACATTGCTGAAGGAAACCAATATTCCGGTGATGGTCATGATCCGCCCCAGGGGAGGAAATTTTATTTATACCGAAACGGAGTTCACATCTATGTGCAGAGACATCGAAATACTTCGCGAAACCGGTATATCCGGGATAGTTTTTGGTCTGCTCAACAAACATGGAGAAATTGACATGGCCAAATGCAGCAAACTGCTGGAGATTGCCGGCAACATCGACACGACCTTTCACAGGGCTTTCGATGCGACTCCCGATTTGCAGGCATCCCTCGAAAATTTATGCACGTTAGGTTTCAAAAGAGTGCTCACATCGGGGGGGCAAAATACAGCGTTAGAAGGAAAAGATAATCTTGCCAGACTGGTAAGGCAGGCAGCCGGGCGCATCGTGGTGATGCCCGGAGGTGGCGTAAGATCTCACAATATTACCGGCTTATGGCAAAGCACTTCGGCCAATGAATTTCATATGGCTCCGTTAAAAAGGAGCCAATCGAACCCCGGCATGCCTGCTAAATTTAACCAGGATGATGATAACCATATGGTTGACACAGTTGAAATCGAAAATACGCTTCGTGAAATTAAAAAATTAACCCAATGAATATGACCAGGTGCATTCTTACCACGGTATTATTATTGAGCATCTCATCTTTCGTTCACTCACAGGAAGCAAAGCCCTGGGAAGACCCGGGCATAAGCGGTATAAACCGCCAGCCGGCCCGCGCATGGTTTATCCCGAATATTTCGGAGAACGCAGCCATAGCTGGCGAACAGCAAAACAATCCCTATTACCGGAGCCTGAATGGCATCTGGAAGTTTTTGTTTCTGGACAGGCCGGATGATGTACCCGCCGGTTTCGAGAGAAACGATTTTGATATCAGCCGCTGGAACGACATTCAGGTGCCATCGAACTGGGAAATCCAGGGGTATGGCTGGCCCATCTATGTAAACCAGCCCTACGAATTCACAGACCAGCCCCAACCCCCGCTGCTGCCAAAGGACTATAATCCAACCGGGCTTTATAAAACAACTTTTCAAATGCCATCGCAGTGGCACGACCGGAAGGTATTCCTGGTTTTCGGCGGTGTAAAGTCATCCATGACACTGTATATCAACGGAAAATTTGCGGGGTACAGCGAAGACGGTAAACTGCCGGCCGAATTTAATATCACGCCTTATCTTAGCCAGGATGGTATAAATAGCATTGCCCTGAAAGTGATACGCTGGAGCACGGGTTCTTATCTCGAGTGCCAGGATTTCTGGCGTATCAGCGGTATACAGCGGGATGTTTTCCTTTATTCGACGCCAAAAACACATATCCGTGATTTCTTTGCCCGAACAGGTCTCACAAATGATTACTCTGACGGCACCTTGCAACTGGAAGTCAGCATCACCAGCGACACCACTGATTCCTGTGAGGGCTGCAGAATTACGGCAAAATTAAGGGATGGCGGAAAAAGCATTTTTGACCGGTCTGTTGGAATTCCCATTCACAGCGACACCATTGTTATCAGTCATGTTTTTGACCAAATCAAACCCTGGACAGCCGAAACCCCAAATCTTTATGACCTGACCCTAACCCTTACCGGTCCCCGGGGACAGATACTGGAAACCATTGCGCAAAAAATCGGGTTCAAAACTTCAGAAATAAAAAACGGTCAATTTCTTTTCAATGGACAGGCTATCCTCCTCAAAGGCGTCAACCGGCATGAGCATGACCCGGTCAGCGGCCACGTCATCAACCGCAGATCGATGGTCAGGGATATCGAACTCATGAAACAAAACAACATCAATGCCGTGCGGACCAGCCATTATCCGAACGACCCGCTCTGGTACCAGCTTTGCGATCAGTATGGCCTTTACGTCATCGACGAGGCAAACATCGAATCGCACGGGATGGGATATGGTGAGCGCAGCTTAGCCAAAAACCCCGTTTGGATGGATGCACACCTGCAAAGGGTGAGCCGGATGATCGAGCGCGATAAAAACCATGCCTGCGTCATCATGTGGTCGCTTGGGAACGAAGCCGGCGACGGCATCAATTTCGATGCCTGTTACGACTGGGTAAAACAACGTGACCTTTCGCGCCCCGTGCATTATGAACGGGCGTTGGGCGGGCGCAATACCGACGTGTATTGCCCCATGTACCCCTCGGTGAAATATCTCGAAAAATGGGCATCGAAAAGGCAGGAAAAACCCCTCATCATGTGCGAGTATGCCCATTCGATGGGCAATAGTACAGGGAACCTGGCAGATTACTGGGAAACCATCAAAGCCCACGACCAGCTTCAGGGTGGTTTTATCTGGGATTGGGTTGATCAGGGCTTGCTGAAAAAATCCCCGTCCGGAAAAACCTTTTATGCGTATGGTGGCGATTACGGTCCCCCAACCCTCCCCTCCGACAGTAACTTCCTGATTAACGGACTTGTTTTCCCTGACCGAACCCCCCAACCGGCCCTCGAAGAAGTTAAAAAGGTTTATCAGTACGTGGATTTCGAATGGGCGGATGCCAAAAAAACTAGCATTCGGATAAAAAACCATTATGGGTTTCATCATCTCGAAGGACTCGACCTGCAGATGGAAACCCTGGTAAACGGTAAAAGTATGGCTACTGCCATGATTACTATGCCTTTAACGGAGCCCGGACAGGAAACGGTCATCCCGGTGATACAGACTTTATTCAACAAACTGCCGGCCGGGGCCGAAGTTTTTGTGAATGTTACGCTATTAACCAAAGAAGAAAGCGGCTTGCTCCCGAAAGGACATATCGTTGCCAGAGCACAGCTTGCCCTGCAGACACCATCAGGTACTTTACCCGCGAAAACCGGCGGAAAACTTCAACTCTTCGACCTAAAAGACCAAATCGAAATCAAAGGGAAAGACTTCTACTATGTTTTTTCCAAGAATACCGGTCAACCCATACAACTGGTTTATAAAAACCAATCCCTGATCAGCCAGGCGCCGCGGCCTGCTTTCTGGCGCGCCCCAACCGACAACGATTACGGCAATGGCATGCCCCGGCGCTGTGCCATCTGGAAAACCCTGAGTACTGACTGGCAGGCCGACAGCATCCATGCCCGCCACGACAGCCCTGATAAAATCACACTGACAGCATGGTACCGTCAGGCATCCGCCAAAGCAGACCTCACACTTTGCTATATCATATCCGGGAATGGCGAAATCGGCGTGGATTACCACTTCAGGCCCGTTAATAGAAACCCTGACGACATAATGCCTGAATTACCCCGCATCGGGATGCGCTTCAGTCTTCCGGCAGAATATAACCGGATTAAATGGTATGGGCGGGGGCCTCACGAAAACTATATTGACCGCTCTTCTTCAGCTTTTATTGGCATGTATGAATCCGGTATTTACGATTTATATGTCCCCTATGTCCGTCCACAGGAAAACGGATACCGCACAGACACCCGTCGCATGGCCCTATACAACAGCAAAGGTTCGGGCCTCATGGTGACAGGTGCTCCCCTGTTCTCATTCAGCGCATTACCATATTCAATTGAAGCCTTAGACTATAGTACCAGCCAGATTAAGCACACCACAGGACTTTCTCCGTCAGGCTTTACCGAACTGTATATCGATTACGGGCAAACCGGGCTTGGCGGCGACGACAGCTGGGGAGCGAGACCCTATGATCAATACACTCTGAAGTACGGAGAATACCAATACAACTTCACCCTGAAACCTTTCACAAATCTTTCTGAAACCGGATTATAAACCAAATAAAAAAACATCCTGCCATGACCCCATCAGCAAAACTCAGACAAAAACCAAATTATACGATAAGCATTGCCATTATTGGCGCGTTATTTTTTATTTTCGGGTTTGTGACCTGGCTCAACGGCATTTTGATTCCTTATCTAAAAATTGCCTGCGAACTTACTGATTTTCAAGCATTGTTTGTAGCCTTTGCTTTCTATATCTCCTATACCGTGATGGCACTGCCATCGTCGTGGGTCTTAAAGAAGACAGGATTTCGAAACGGCATGATGGTTGGGTTATGGGTCATGGCTCTTGGTACACTTCTTTTTGTACCGGCAGCTTTCACCCGTACTTACAGCATATTCCTGGCCGGGCTTTTTGTGATGGGAAGCGGGCTCGCCCTTCTGCAAACCGCGTCAAACCCGTATATTACAATCATCGGACCTATGGAAAGTGCAGCGAGGCGTATCAGCATCATGGGCATTTGCAACAAGGTGGCGGGTGCGCTGGCACCCATCATCCTGGCATGGTTTATCCTCCACGACGGGGATGAATTTGTAAAGCAGCTCGAAGGGCTTGATGGCACAGCAAGGGTCGCTGCATTGGATGGACTGGCTGCAAGAGTTGTGAACCCATACATTGTGATGGCTGCCATTCTTTTCATGCTTGGACTGATGATACGATTTTCACCTCTGCCGGATGTGGAAGCCGAACCTGAAGAAGAAATCGAAGATACACATGTATCGGAAAAGACAAATATCTTTCAATTTCCCCAGCTCATTCTGGGTGTTATCGCCCTTTTTGTTTACGTGGGCGCAGAAGTGATTGCCGGAGATACCATTATCCGGTATGGTATCTCGCTGGGCATCGAAATACAACAGGCCAAGCTGTTTACAACATACACCCTGCTGGCGATGGTGGGGGGCTATATTGCCGGAATTCTGTTCATCCCCCGTTTCATCAGCCAGCAAAATGCACTGATGGTCTCGGCCCTGCTGGGTGTCATTTTTACCGTGCTGATAATTCTGACTGAGGGATTCGTATCTGTTCTATTCGTCGCATTGTTAGGACTGGCCAATGCACTGGTTTGGCCTGCCGTATGGCCTCTGGCGCTTCATGATACCGGCCGTTTCATTAAAACAGGTTCAGCCCTGCTGATTATGGCTATTGCCGGCGGAGCCATCCTTCCCCTGGTATGGGGAAAAATTTCAGACCTCTATAACCCCACCCTTGCTTATTCACTGTTACTGCCCTGTTATGCCTTTATCTGGCTGTATGCATCAAAGTTGCACAAAATCAGAAACTGGAAATAAACTCAATACACAACAATATGACCCAAAAACCTCAACCTACCCTGCTTGTACTTGCCGCCGGAATCGGCAGCCGCTATGGCGGCCTTAAACAATTGGACCCTGTGGGGCCTTCCGGCGAAACCATCATCGATTATTCCGTTTTCGATGCTGTGAGAGCCGGTTTCGGCAAAGTGGTATTTATCATCCGCAAACAAATCGAAAAAGAATTCCTGGGCTTCTTCGAAGGCCGTTTCAAAGGAAATATAGAAATGGATTATGTATTCCAGGAACTTGATGCTTTGCCCGGTGGACATACACCCCCCGAAGGCCGAACCAAGCCCTGGGGCACCGGCCATGCGGTGCTGATGGCCAGGGAAAAAATCAAAGAACCTTTTGCCGTAATAAATGCCGACGATTATTACGGACCGGGAGCTTATACGGCTATTGCCGAATTCCTCGGCAGGCCGAAATCCGACACACTGCCAGAATACGCCCTGGCCGGTTACCCCTTAGGCAACACCCTGAGTGAATTCGGAGGCGTTTCGCGGGGCATTTGCGAAACCGATGATCATTCTTTTCTGAAAACAGTCACCGAAACAAAAAACATACACATAACCCACAACGCCATTGCCTATCCCGATGACAACGGGGCACTGGTCTTTCTGCCATCCGACACGGTTGTTTCGATGAATACATGGGCCTTCCGGCCAACGGTATTTGAAGATTTCGGCAAGCTCTTCGACAGCTTTCTCAAAGAACACGGACAGGACACGCGTTCGGAATTCTATATCCCAACAGTGGCCGATTACCTGATTCGGAACGGGTATGCCCGCTTCAGGGTTTTACCCGTAAACGAAAAATGGTTTGGCGTCACATACCAGGAAGACCGTCCGCAGGTGGTTGAAAACCTCAAAAAATTAGTTGCTGCCGGGATATATCCCAAAAAATTATGGAAATAGGCAACGAGTTCGATATTGCGCCTGTACTTCGTGCCTGGGCACTCGAACCGGGTTTATGCGAAATCCAGGCATACGGTTCAGGGCATATCAATTCAACTTTTAAAGTCAGTGCACCGGAAGAAATATTCTTGCTGCAACGAATCAACCATCACATTTTCAAGGATGTCGAAAAACTGATGGCGAATTTCAGCCTGACAACCCGTTTTATTCTTAATAACGCACCCACCGACGAGCCATACCCGACCATCCGATTAATATCCACTTCATCAGGAGCCGGTTTTTTCAGGTCAGCCGACGGCAATTACTGGCGGGCCATGCACCTGCTCCCGGGCAGCTATACCATCGATACAGCCCGAAATACCGGCGAAGCATACGAATCAGGCAGTGTATTGGGCAGGTTCTATCGTATGCTGCAAAACTTCAAAAGCGAGGAACTATTCATGACCCTGCCTGCATTTCACAGCCTCGGCGGGCGTTACCGGCAATTCGAATCCGCACTGGCACAGGCAGATTTTGAAAGGATTTCGATGGCACATGAATGGATTGAAATTTCGAATAAATTACATGCAACCCTTCAACCATTAGGCGACAAAATAGATTCAGGATACTTCCCGCTCCGGGTAGTACATAACGATCCAAAGATCAACAATATATTATTCGATTCCCGGGGCAAAGGCCTTTGTATGATTGATCTCGACACCGTGATGCCTGGTTGCCTGCTGCACGATTTCGGCGATGCCATTCGCACAACGGCCAGCCTGTCTGCCGAAGACGAAGCCGATATCAGCCTTGTTAACGTCAGTATTCCTTTGTTCGAAGCCTATACACGCGGATTCACCGGCCAATTCGGGAATTACCTTTCGGATGCCGAAAAAAAACATCTCCACAAGACCCCGGCTCTGATGGCATTTATTATCGGACTGCGTTTTCTGACGGATTTTCTGAATAATGATGTGTACTACCGCGTGCACCACCCCGGGCATAATTTACAGAGAGCCGCCGCCCAGCTCACATTGGCCTCAAAAATGGGAGAAAGTGAAGACGCGTTTGCACGCATTATCCAAAGCACCATTCAGGCAGGGCAGGGAAGCTAAGCACTCAGAATTGCATGATCCGAAAAAAATAGCCGGGGAAGTGGTGCTCTAAGAAACTTCCCCGGCTTTTCTCAATACATCATTCCCCGCAAAAACAGATTACGGAATAATCCGTTGCACGAACTGAGCCGAATTATTGTCGGTCAGGATGAAATCGAGGGCGTCCACGATTCCATCGCCATTGACATCCGGGTTCATATAGCCACGTGCGAAAGTTGCAGCGTCGGTGTTAATCAACATTAAATCCGTCAGGTTCACGACTCCGTCGTTATTCACATCGCCGGCAAACACACCATAAATGCCCGGTTCGAGCAATTTCAGGTTGCTGCCGTATGCGCGGGCAGCCATGTCGGAGAAATCGTAATTAACTGTTCCGCCGGCAATCGACAGAGGGGCAGCACTGACCGTTTCCACGGAATTCCGGTGTTTAACCGCCACATAATAAGAACCTGAGACATTTGCAGGCACGGTATGCGACACGGTTCCATCCGTATTCAGGTTAATGTTTGGGGCTGCATAGGCAGTGATGGCATAATTGCCGGCATTATGCAGTTCGAGGGTTATCTGGTCGGCAATACTGCCTGCAAACTGAAAGCCGGCCGCATTGCGGGCCTTGTTCATGAATCCCGCCCCACTGTATAGTCCTTCCAAATAGAGGGTAAGGTTCAGGATGGTGGCCTGAATATCGCCCAGCCGATAGATAAAACCTATATCGGTGCTGTAAGCCGCTCCGCTGACGGGGCTGGCTACAAAAGGTTCGCCGGCAACCGAGAAATTCGTGTAAACCCCGCCAGACGAGGGGCCTCCACCCACCGAGACGACCAATGATTCATTCGTGGTCTGGGCAATCAGGGATTGCAGGGCAAACCCAAGGATAACAGCCAAAAAAATCCGTTTGTTTTTCATATGAATTCTCTTTTTCGTTTACAAAGTATAAGGATTGTTTACGTATTATTTAATGAGCGGGGCGCCGGTGGTTCCCCATCGCCTGACCATACCCTGGTATTTCAGCAAGAGCGGGTTAATTTCGTCGTAGATAGCCGCTTTGATAAACAGGTTGGTTCCATGCCCTGAGGCATCAACTGCTTCTTTGACGGTTTTCACAGGCGATGCACTTGTTCCGTTGCCACTGGTGGCCACATTATTGTCGATATAGATACTGGCCGGATAAACATTAAACGAAGTGATACGGGTTTGGCGCCTGTTGGTATTATCCACATACATGCCTGTGTACCAGAATGTGCGGTCATCAATCGGGTCAATAAAGCAGGCGGTGTAATCACCCCAGCGGTTACTGCCTGTTTGGCTGGCCGAGCCGGCAAATACCGACATCTCGGCTACATTCATCACACCGCTGGCGAGGGCATTTTCGAGTGCATTTTGCCCACACACCCTGATACTGGGATTGAGGGTGGTGCTTGATACCGAGTAGCCCATCCCGATCTCCTTGTAGCCGTTCATGCGGATGCTGCCCATCCAGCGTGAATGCACATCCGGCGAATAAGTTCCCTGCTGCCGGATAAACCAGTTGCCGGCACCCCTGCGCAGTTCATACCATCGCATACCAGCCCTTTCGGAACCTGTGGCATCCACGGTATGACATAAGACGATGGTCTGATGGGTTCCGAAGTTCCGGTATTGCGGGGAATTCATGACAATATCCGAAACAGCACACAAGCGCTGGGCTGTACCAGGCTGGTCGATATTATCCCATCCGGTATTAATCTGGCCGCTGAAATTGGCCACGTTCAGTTGTTGCACGCGGGAGAAGGTCGAACTGGCCGGGTTTGTCCAGTTCACACTCATATTCATAATCCATAACTGGTCGCTGCCGCCTGCTGCTCCGTCCTCGTTTAGGATCATGAAGATTCCGGGGGAGCCAAACGGGGCAAAAGTACCATCGTTGTCAGCCGGCACTGCAAGCTGAACCCCCATAGCATTGCCGGGTCGCCAGGGGTTATCAAAACCGATCATAAGTGCCGTTGGGTCGCCGTTGAGCATTTTCGTCCGCTCAAAAGCATATACATCATTGCCACTGCCCGTGTTTGTTCCCATATAATAGGCATCGCGCCAAACGCCAAACTTCATATAATCCGGTATGTCGTCCACATCAAAAGAGTACTGGTGCCAGGCTCCGGTGGGATCGTTGGTTTGCGAAATCGCAATCAGCATCATATCATTTTCGTTGCATAGCGAAAACTCCGCCACCAGCCATCTTCCGGCTTGGGCATCGTAGTGTATAATTGGATCGCCGCTGTTACAGTTTGAACCCGGAACAGCACCAAAAAGGGTATTAAGGGCGGTCGGTCCGGCCAGGAGGGTTCCGGCACGGTCGTATATGGCATAAACCCAGTTGATGGATTGCATGTAATGATTGGGGCCAATATCGCCTACCGGATCAGGAGGATTTGCAAAACCATTCAATCCGGCGAAATTTTGTTCAAGGGCGTCGGTATCGAAGCCACGGCTTTCGCCGTTAAAATCCTGTAAAACAGGGTCAGGACCCAGGGGCAGGGCAGTGGCTTCAAAGGGATACTCCCTAATCGGCCAGCTGTGGTGTTTTTTAGCCTTTGCCTTTTCATCCAGTGCCCGGCTTTCCTCTTCCGTAAGTGGGGGCAAATCCCTCAGCGGGGGTGTTAATCCATGATAGGTCCCCATTCGGATAATTCCCGGATAAACCGGCTGATCGCTGGTAAGTGTAGCAGAAGTCCCGTCAGCCTCTCTGTCTGATTCACCGGATTCCTGCGCGAGGACGGGATTGAGCAGTATAACAGAACCAAAAAACAAGGCAGACATTCTCTTTATCAGCCTTTTACCTTGTATTGGCAAAGCAAGGCCAGCTAACCACCGTAACTTCACATACAACCGGTTGTATGGGTTTTCGGTAGGGTCCGCAGGGGTTGTGACCCCGGAATCCCTCTCTGCTTCCTGAAACTGCTTGGTGCAGTCAGATTGGAAAGCCCATTTCGTTTGTTGCATACTGTAGCGTTATTTAATTAAAGTGGCGCCATTGGTTGTTTTCACATGCCCGCGTTTGTAAAAAAGCAGGGGATTGGGTTCGTCGTAGGTATTGGATTTAATTGAGATGACTGTTCCGGGGCCGGCCGCGTTCACGGCCTGGGTAACCGTCTGATAGGGTGCTGCGGCCGTTCCGTTTCCGCCGGCTGCAGCTAATTTATCCACATAAATAATCGTCATGGGTTGGGCGCGGTACATCCCGCGACCGTGGGTGGCTGCAATCAAGTAAGTATTACCTTGCCAGAACAACTCTGAAATTTCTGTATTGGCCGGGAACTCATGCCCCTGTGAAGGGTATCGCGGGTCAACCGACCAGTTCTGGCCCTGGTCTTCGGAGGCGAAAGCCCCCAGATCGGTCCCAATATACACCCAATTGCTGTTTGAAGGGTGAAAACGGACTGTATTCACTTGTATCGAAGGCAGGTTATTGGGGGCGGTTCCGCTTCGGTTTACCCAGTTGCTGCCCCCGTCGTTGGTAAACCAGACATTGTTTGGTTCGTATCCGCCAAATGTAACAAACACCTGGTTGTGGTTATTCGGGTTAATGGCAATGTCGGTTACATAACGGTTTGGCAGGGCGGTGGGATTGTTGTCCAACCGTGTCCATGCAGGTGTACCTGCCGTACCGTTGGTAGTACGGGCCACATGGCCTTCGTTGTATCCCACCCAGATGATATCCGAATTGCCGGATGCGATATCTATTGCAGAGCAAAGGGGCGGGTCAGTTGCTGCGAGCGCTGCACGAATTGAACTCCAGTTTCCAGCACTGTTGGTTGTTCGCCAGATGCTGGCTCCTCCTGCAATCAATCGGGTGGGTGTATTGGGATCCATTACAAATGGAGCTATAAACAATGCATTGGTTCCGGCATCAGAAAGCCCTGTAACAGCATCAAACCAGCTGTCACCGGAATTCGTACTCTTCTGTATCCACAAATCGGTATATTCTGAATATTGGATGGCAGTATTTGAGGGATTAATCGCTGCGAAACCGCCATCTCCGGTCTCTGCCTGGTACCAGTTTCCGGCCCCGCTCCAGGAGCCCGAAGGCTTGTATCGCAAATGGTCGTTGTCCTGGGTCCCGCCAATGACAAAACTGCCATCGGGTGCGGCTGCACCACCGAAAAACTGAGTAATGCCAAGTGTCGTACCGCAAAGATTGGTCCAACCCGATGTAGTTGTCCCCGTGGAATAGTCGGTCATTCGCTGAATACCCCCGTCGTTTCCCACAAAAACGGTTTTATTGGTTGAGTTGTTGAAATTGGGATGTTGGAGAATGATATGATGGTCGGCATGCGCCGAGTTGGCCGAGCTGTTGTTGTGATATTTTGTCCAGTCGCTGATGCGGGTCAGGGTGGTCCCGCCATTTGTGCTTCGCCAAAGGTCAATTCCACCCACTATGATATGATCGCTGTTGTTGGGGTTCACCCAGATGCAGTTGTTGTACCACTGTTGGCCACCTAAGTATTCATAGCTATTACTGCGCATACTCCAGGTAGAGCCCCCATCCGTCGATCTCCAGATTTCCCCTTTGCTGCGTCCGATGCTCACATAAATCCAGTTGGCATTATTCGCGCAAAAGGTGACTTCGCAACGTTGAGGATTATTAGGCAGTTTATTTGCAGCCCCGGTTGTTTCGATTGACCAGGTTTTTCCCCAGTCGTTGGATAAAAAGACATCCCCGGTATTGGCCCAGTTGGGGGTACCAAATCCCTGAGTCCCGGCAATAATCCGGTTATAGGGGCTGTGGGGGCTTACTTTTACATCCAAAACCGGTAACCCGGAGGTATAAATATTTGTCCAGGTGGTTCCCCCATTGATGGTTTTCCATATCCTGTGAGGATCGCGGGTGGCAGCATATAAAATACCGGTGCTGTCGGGATGGTGGTCCAGCCGGTTTACCCACCTGAAATCCGTATTATTGGTACTGGCCAACTGCGACCATGTCGTTCCTCCATTGGTACTTTTAAAAATACCGGCACCGGGAAGAGCATCATGATTATAAAAACCTTCACCTGTAGATGCGTACATGATACTGGTGTTGGTGGGATCGTAAACAATGGTTGTGATAGCCAGATTGGGCAGGAAATCATTGACCACCGCCCAGGAACTTCCGCCATTGGTACTTTTCCAGATTCCTCCCGCCACAGCCCCGACAAATATGGTATTGGGATTAGTCGGGTGAATGGCAATGGCCCGGATACGACCGCCGATGTTGCCAGGGCCCAGCCATTCCCAGTTCCAGAGGCCGGCATCCTTGGGCTGGGGCATATTCTGGATATGCCGCAGGCCATTGACCAGCCCGTCCATCGGAATCTGCCCGTTTTCGTCAGCACGCTGCATAACTCTCTGACGCATAGCTTCATCGGGTTTCATGGGATTCTTCTTTCTTTTGGGCTTCAAGGGGTCTTCTTTTATTCCTTCGGCCCTCACCAATTGGGGAATTTCACGCACCACATCCCGGCGGCGGTTTTCCTCTTCATCCAGAACCTGCACGATGCCGGGGTCGATGGGTTGTTCTTTCAAAAGGGTAAAGCCATTGCCTGTATTTACCCATGTAAGCAGGGATGCATTTGAATAGAGCTTCAGCAACTCGTAAAAGAAAGGAGACAAGGGGGCTTGGCCAAGTATCGCAGAGAAAATACCATCTTTGACCTCAAGCCGAACTGATGAAATTGGCTCCGAGGCATCAAAACTGGTGGCATCATTTGACCATAGCGTGGTATGATCACTAACAACAGCAAATTTAAAATCAGCACAGCCGGAAAACAGCTTTCCTTCCCGCATAATCATCTCCTGTTGGCGGATGAATGGTTCCTGAGCCGAAAGATGAATCATTCCGAACATTGTCAGAATAATAAAAATCAGGTATTTACAGATAGATGTCATGGGTTTTTGAATATCGGTTCATAAACAACTGATTACTTAATGATTGCATTGCCATCACTATTACGCCACATCCCACTCTCATGGAGCATGATCGGATTGGTTTCATCGTAGGTTCCTCCCCTTACAAAAACATCAGTACCTGATCCTGCAGCCTCATTGGCAAGGGTAACCGTATTGATCGGGAAAGCGAGGGTGCCATTGCCTCCGTTCGGTGCATTCAGATCAACATAGAGAACTGAGGGATAGACCGTCATGGCAGCAATTACTGTTTGCTTTGTCGCGTTATTACTTTGTACATGCATATTTGTATACCAGAAGGTTCGATCATCCACCGGATCCACACACATGGATGTATAATCGCCCCATCTGTCTCCACCGGTCTGAGAATAAGCTCCTGTGGCAATGGTGGTTTCCGCGATGTTCATGACCCCTGAGGCTTTGCGGTTCTCTATCACATCCTGGCCGGTATAACGGATCCCGGGATATACAGTTGTACTTGAAACGGAATAGCCTAAACAAATCTCCCCATGTCCGTTCATCTTGATGCTTCCCATCCATCTGGATGTAGCATTGGGCGAATAAGTACCCTGTTGCCGGATGGACCAGTTGCCCGTTGTTCTTCGGAGTTCATACCAGCGAATGCCGGCCCGGTCGGTATTATTCACATCAACGGAATGGCAGCAGACCAGTGTTTGATACGTGCCGAAATTCCGGTATTGAGGAGCATTCATAACAATGATTGGTATAGCATCGAGTTTCTGGGTAGTTCCCGGCTGGGCGATATTAGCCCAACTGGAGCCAAAATTACTGTCAAATGCCGCCACATTAATCTGTTGTGAGCGGGTAAAAGTGGAATTGGCGGGTGTAGTCCAGTTAACACTAAGCTGGTAAATCCACAACTGGTCGCTTCCGCCGCCAACCGCATCATCATTTATACCGATGAATAGCCCGGGGTACCCGACAGGTGCAAAGGGGCCGTCACAGTCAACAGGCGGCACGATCATAAAACTGCCACCCTGGCTGGATGCCGGCCGCCAGGGATTATCAAATCCAACAAGCTGGGGATTAGCGCCACCGGTAAGCATCACAGCGCGTTCCATCACATAGATATCATTCCCTGAACCGGAATATCCCCCGGTATTCGTAGCCATGTAATAACCATCCCTCCAAATTCCAATTTTCTGATAATCCGGCACGTCATCCACATCGAAGGAGTACTGGAACCAGGCTCCGGTGGGGTCATTGGTTTGAGATATGGCGATCAGCATAAAATCATTGGCGCCACATATCGAGAATTCAACAGCCACCCACCGATCCGCTTGTTCATCATAATGTATCAGTGGATCGCCGTTATTACAGTTTGCACCGGGGACCGTACCAAATAAACTGTTGAACAGGTTAGGCCCTGCCACCAATGCTCCGGCTTTATTATAAATAGCATAACGAACATTATACCCCTGCATGTAATGATTGGGGCCTGCCTCTCCGCATGGATCAGGTGGAAAGGCTCCGCTTGTCTGGCCGTTGAAATTCAGCACGGTTGCTTTCGAGTTCTCCATCTCCCCCATATTGTCCTGCCAGACCTGATCCGGACCCTTTGGCAGTGCTGTTTCGCTGAAAGGATAATCCCGGAACTGCAAGGCAGGGTTACGCGGGGGTTTTTCACGATCTTTCCGGTCAATTTCAGCCATTTCCTGTGGTGTCAGGGGCGGTATGTCGCGCAGGGGTTGAGATACACCTATCAGGGTACCTGTTCTGATTGTTTTCGGATAAACTACCGGCTGTTCCTGTGCAAAAACAGTGACAGAGTAAAACAGGGTAAAAAACACTATAGAAACTAAGGCTCTCATAATACGATTATTGCAGTGAAACCAATACCAGCACCAATCCTTCACCGCTTTCGAGTGAAGTCATCGCCTTGCCGATTACGGCACCCTGGGTACGGGTGTGGTCAGCGGCTTTCATGGCGTAGCCGGGTTTGTTGGAGGTAGTCAGAAGGTCGCCGGGTTTTACAGATCCGGCCGATGCATCTACGAGACAGAAAACCCTTCCGGATAACGCAATGAGATGGTTGCCATCGGCAATGGTGTTTTCCTGCCTGAGCACAATGCCCGGGCGTACACTGCCGGCTCCGCTGACAATACCGGCCACGCATTTATCGTATGCTGAGGAGGCAATGCAGAGGTGTCCGGGATTAGACGGGTCGATTGACATGACCATGCCGGGCTGAACCTTTTCGGTACAGCTAATGGCAAAGGGTTCGGCAATGTCAGCTCCCCCGGTGATTTCAAGCTCATTGGTCGAAATCCGGCCATATCCGTTGTAATGTCCATCAATTTCGATGGTGGCTGTGCCGGAAGCATTATATAAGGTAATCTGTCCCCCATCAGCCCCCCCCGATTCGCTGTTGTCAATTCGAATTGTGCGCGTGTATGCGGTATTATAAAAACTCATTTCACCATCCCGGTCTATTTTTATTTCTTCTTCCCCGCCATTGTAACCGAAGAACTTCATTAACGGTCCGGTGGCAGTGGCAGTTTGCTCAAGTACCAGCGTGGCATCCGTTCCCCGGCTTTTGAAGTGGGCAGCAACACCCGAACCTGTACTGGTATTTTCGCTGAAAAGAGTGGAAAAACTCAAACCTGTACTGTTGCCCTGAAAATGCCCCGAGCGCTGTGAGCCGGTGGTCTCAACCTGTAGCTTTGCTGTTGGATTGGTCTGGCCGATACCCACATTACCACTGAAGAAATTTTTACCTCCCGAGAAATAACCTGCGTAACCATTGGGGCTGGCTGTCACACCCTGTATGGCATAGTTTACTCCTGTTGCATGCAATGCAACCCCGCGAATACCTCTTCCTTCAGTCCCGGATGCTTCTCCCCATACGCCAACACTATTACCGGTTGTATTCGTAGCCTGGCCAAGAATACCAATTGATGGATCGCTAGTCGTACTGCTGCTGACTCTTCCATGCACACCGTATAACCATGGACTGGCAGAGGTTGCTGTATTGATGCCATAAATAACTGCGCTGGTAATCCCGGTTTGTGCTGAAACCACATGCAAGGGATTCGATGGGTTAGTGGTGCCAATACCCACATTCCCGGTATTATAATAAATATTCGAGCCAGTTGTTGTCCATTGCGAAGAAGTCATAGCCTGCCAGGTACCCATTCCGGTGGCATCGGAAGTCAAAACTTTGCCGACACCCGGGGCGCCGCCCTGTATGCGGATGGTTCCGGTGGTATTGAGATTTCCCTGAAAAAATCCGGCCCATTCATTTCCGCCCAACTCCTGATAGGGCATCGCCCCGAAATAAGTTCCGTCATAACTTGATCCAAATACACCCGCGGAATAATCAAAATCGAGATAAGCATACCCGGCTATAGCGGCGGTATAGCTACTGCCCCAATAATTAAGCCCTTTGATCGCTGCATCAATATTATTATAGCCCCAGTTTGTTCCACCGGAAGCAGCATTGCTTTCTCCCCACCTGGTGGCCGATATATTTGCATAACCTGCCCCAAATGAAGTTGGCGGCCTGTACAGATAAAGTTGAATATTAGTCTGCGGGTCACCGCCAATCCCCAGACCAGTACCATTATTTCTGAGAACACTGTTCCCCACCCAGTTTGTGCCGTCATAGCGCAGGGTCTGCATATTGCCACCTGCCGGGAGGCTGGTATTGGCATCCGCAGCCGGGGCCCATGAGGCGCCATCCCATTTCAATACCTGTCCGCTTGATGGAGCGGTCGCCGAGACCGATCTGCCCTGCAGCCTCACCACAGTGAGTGCATTGCTGCCGGTGGCATCACCGGTATGGGTTTCGTTGGGCAGGGTATTCAAAATTCCAAAGTTGGGATACGTACCCGAAACAGAAATCCCGGTACCGGCGGTCAGGGCAATGGTTTGGTCGGGTAAGGTATTGGTAATGATATTGCTTGCAATACTGATACCCGTTCCGGCCGTATAGGTGGTATTATTATCGGCAGAAGGCTCCCAGCGGGTCAAGCCGCTGTTCCATTTCAACACCTGTCCGCCAGAGGGTGCGGTATTGGCCACATCCCGTCCCTGAAGCCTTGTAACGGTAAGGGCACTGCCGCCGCTGACGTCGCCGGTATGGCCGTGGTCGCTGCGTGAAACGGTGGTGGCACTGCCCGTTCCTCCCCACGAAACACCCAGGGTGTAAGGACTGCCGGCGGTCCCGGCTCCGGAACGAAGCAGTCCGCCCGATGCAGTGGCATCAAGCACCTCGTTGCCAACCACCCCGTCCACTTCAGTCACCAGTGAAGCAGTCCACTGGGTGCCGTCCCATTTCAGGTAGGTATTCGATCCCGGTGAAGAGGTACTTACCGGATGCCCGCCAATTTTGGCCGCATCTGCTGCTTTTTCGGCCTTAAAGGCATAACCGGCAGAGGTAATGGTTACATTCGGCGACAAGGCGGTGCCGTTTACCGTTATGGTCAGCGTGGCAGTGGCATTGTCACTAAAAACGCTTACCGGTACTGGGGTAACCGAGCCCAGCACGACCGAATACAGGCCGTTTGTAACGCTAACATTGTTATGGGTTTCGGTCCAGGCTGTGCCGGTGAATGTAAAGGTAAAGTTTCTGGTTCCCGTCACAGGTGAACCGCTTTCGAGCAATTTTCCCTGAAAAGAGATTGTTTGCGGGATGGTTTGACCCCAGGCCATGTAACTACTGGCACAAATGATCAACAAAGCACAAAAAAGGCTTCTGAAAGTTGCAGATTTTTTCATTTTGGTGTGTTTTTTAACTAATTGCCGTGATAATACGCTAAAAGAAAGATGTTTCCGCATTTCACCGGCCACAGTCGGAACAATATCCGATTTGGTCAGAGTAATTTGGGATGGTTGATTATTTTTTCGGCTGCAAAATAATACATCCAAAGCAAATAACAAAACACAACCCTTTAAATATTTACATCAACCGGTTCGAAAATGTTTTTTTTGCCCCCGCAAAGTCAATATCAGGGTTTCAAATTAAAGTGTTTTACAAGTGCCCACCCCAATATACTTTTCAAAACCAGTTCATTTACCCATAAAACATAATAATTTTGCAACCTAAAAAAAACAACAACCAAGTTTGCAAAAAAATGTCCTATCTCAAACAATCAGCAGGTTTAATCGCCGGTTTATTGTCCTGCCTTACTGCCTCGGCGCAAATCACCGTCCCTGACGACTTTATAATCAATAGGTTTCCATTAAACGGCAAGGAAGCTGTAACCATCAAAGTCCCGGGAACCCCTCCGTCAGGCCTTCGGATGCCTGCTGCCGAACCGACCGAGAGTGCCGTCATCCTGAACAATGTACCGGCCTACGACTGGTCGTTTGGCTGTTCGGCCACCAGTGGCGCCATGATGGCCGGATATTACGACAACAACGGATACCCCGATATATATACAGGCCCGGCGAATGGTGGGATGGCACCCATGAACAACAGCGTCTGGGGCACTGCCCTGATTAATGGCGAAATACGCAGCCTCTGCCCCCTGAGTGCCACCCGCCAGGGTCTCGACGGACGAACGGACCGCGGGCATGTGGATGATTTCTGGATTGTAAGCGGTAGCAACGACCCCGATCCCTATATCACCAACGGATGGACACCTCATCCCTATGCCGATTGCACCGGCGATTTCATGAAAACCAACCAGTCGGCCTACAACAATTCGGATGGTTCTACCATATTTACCTTTTATGTGGATAACAGTCCGTTTTCAGCTGTGAGTCAAGGTGATGGAGGATATGGACTGAAGTTGTTCTTCGAGTCTAAAGGATGCACCGTTACACGGTATTTTAACCAGTATATTGCCGGCCATGGCGGAAATGCGAATGGCTTCAGCTTTGAAGATTATAAATACATGATTGACATGGGAATGCCGGTACTCATACAGGTTGCCGGGCATACCATGCTTGGTTTGGGATATGATGATACGGGAAATACTGTGATCCTGCATGATACATGGGATTACCTGAACCATTCGATGACATGGGGAGGCACTTATGCAGGTATGCAGCATTATGCGGTAACCGTCGTGGAGTTTCCCTGCCCCCTGAGCGAAGAAGTGGATGAAGACTTCGGATTTTTTGGTTTTCCGGCCTGTTGGAGCCAAACCATTGCAGGGAATCTTACGAATTTAAGATGGAACCATGCCACTTCAGCCCAGGCAGGGCAGGTAAGCGGCGAAATGCGTGCCGACTGGACAAATCAGACTGGTATATCCAGATTGATTTCGCCTCCGCTCAATGTACAGGGAATGAGCCATCTAAATGTTTCCTTCGTCACTTTCTTTGACGATTACGGCAGTGGTCTTACCCTGAAAATCCAAAGTTCTCCCGACCTGGCGACATGGAATGACGAAAACTGGTCTTACACCACCGGAAACGGAGACATTCTGCCCGGTACGTTAATCAATTTACAGATAAATAATTTTGCAGGGGATACATTATATATTGCCTGGAGTATGATTGGAGACCATTACCAGTTCGACAACTGGTTTATTGACGGTGTCACAGTTAACGGAGTATCAGCCCAGAAGCAATTGCAGATAAAAATCTATCCGGAAGGGCTTTTCAATGGAACGGGGTTAAACCCCGCGAACAATGCTTCAGGACCTCAGTACCTCCCAGGCATAGCCGACCAGATTACGGTCGAGCTCAGGGAGGCTACAGCCCCCTTTACCCCCGCTACCGCTCCCCTCACCCTTACCCTTAACACGGAAGGAATAGCTACGGCATCCATTCCGGCAAATCTGAACGGCGCATACTATATCGTTGTAAAACACCGTAATCATCTTGAAACCTGGTCGATGAGCCCGGTTTTATTTGCCCCGGCCCTCGTATCCTACGACTTCACGGATGCCTCATCCCGGGCATTTGGAAACAATCTGAAAGCCATTGGCGGGGTCTGGGTCATGTTTGCAGGAGATGTCAATCAGGATGGACAAACGGATACAGCTGACATTAACCTGGTTAAAAACCAGTCGGACAATTTCGCCAGGGGTTATCTGGCAGCAGACATCAACGGCGACGGAACAGTAGATGCCACCGACTTTATTTTGACAGATAACAATGTCTCTTCATTTATATCGGTAAAACGTCCGTAACAAATAAATAATGAGGATATTCGAAGGATAATCAAAGGATTCGTTGATTCCCATATTGGCAGAAACCAGGGGAATGGTAAATTTGCACATCGTATTGCTGAGAACCCACCTCGCGGTTTATAAAACTGCATTGTTTTGTGAGTGGGAATTTCCGCGATTGTGATGTTGTTTAAACTTTACCCAAAACCAATCATGAAATTACCGAACCTGAATTCCTTGCATTCCTTCCGGGGATTAAGGCAATTGCTCAGCCTGCTGCCCTTCGTCGTTTTTCCACTTACAAGCCTGGCAGGCCCCGTCAGTGAGAAAACAGCCGGCCTGGTAGCCTCAAATTTTATGGCATCCGTAACCAACAGGGATTATACACCAGAATCCTTTCATATCCGGTGCGTCGAAGTGGAGTCAATGCCGGTTTATTATGTTTTGAATGCTGAAGGCGGCGGTTATGTGATAGTTTCGGCCGACGACCGTTTTGTGCCCGTGATTGGGTATTCTGCTGAGGGCTATTTTGAAGTGAACAACCAGCCCGCCTCTTTCCGGAGTTTTATGGCAAACTACGAAGCACAAATCCTGTATCTGATTCAGGGCAATGCCCCTGCCGGAGTCGACATGGCAGACAGATGGAAGCAACTGATAGAAAACACGCCTGCGAAAGGCTCCCGCAGTGTGTCGCCCCTCTGCTTCAGCAAATGGAACCAGAGCTACCCCTACAACGCGCTCTGCCCCGAAGACGGCACAGGACCGGGCGGGCATGTGTATGCCGGTTGCGTGGCTACGGCCATGAGCCAGATCATGTTTTACTGGCGGTGGCCTTTGCAGGGAACCGGCCAGCATTCGTATTACTGGCCCCCATATGGCACCATTACCGCCAATTTCGGAAATACACAGTACGACTGGAACGCGATGGGCCATTCCACATCCATTTTTAACGAACCCATGGCCCTGATTCAGCACCACTGTGGAGTGGGTGTGGATATGATGTATGGTCCCGGAGGCTCGGGTGCCTATAGCGAGGATGTTCCTGGGGCAATTATAGACTATTTTAGTTACCATCCTCAGGCCCAGGCACTCCAAAGATGGAATTATTCTGACGAGCAATGGATGCAGGAAGTCAGACAACAAATCGATCAGGGGACACCCCTTTATTACTCCGGTTGCAGCAATTCCGGTTGCCATGCCTTCGTTTGCGACGGCTACGACAACAACACACCGGCCCTCTTCCATTTCAATTTCGGTTGGGGCGGACAGAGCGACGGCTACTACACCCTCGAAAGCGCAGGTGGTTTTAGTTCGTGGCAACAAATCGTCATCAACTTCAGGCCTGTTGACAGCTATACCTACCCCACCCAGGATTTCACACATATCACCGACCGATCGGGCACCATCGAAGACGGTTCAGGCCCGGTAAAACCCTATGCAAATTCGGCAAGTTACAAATGGCTCATCGACCCGCAAACAGCCGAAGACTCCGTCACCAGCCTTCAAATACGGTTCAACCGCTTCGGGATGGGCCCCGGGGATACCCTCTTTGTGTATGACGGTGCCACCGAAAACGCCCCCCTGATTGGCGCATTCACAGGCAATAATCTGCCCCCCGATATCAATTCGGGGAGTAACAGGGTTCTGTTGCATATGCTTACCGATGCCGGCCTCAACGACAACGGCTGGCTGCTTGAATTCAAATCCGTTTCGCCGGTCTGGTGCCAGGGAAGCCAGATATTCACGGCTGACGAGGGAATTTTCGGCGATGGCAGCGGCAATTTCCATTACAACAATTTTTCGACCTGTATCTTTCAGATAAAACCTGCCAGCAGCGAACCCGTCACTGTTTTCTTCGACGAATTCGACACGGAACCCGTCAACGATTTCCTGAGAATTTACGACGGCGTAACCCAGCAATTGCTGGCCACCTACTCGGGTACTTATGCAGCCGGCTCCAATCCCCCGCCGGTGAGTTCCGAAAACGGGTTTTTATTTCTTGTATTCAAAACCAACAACACCCTGAAAGGACCCGGATGGAAGGCCCGCTATAAAACAGGCGTGGTCGGAATCGAAGAAACCCTCCCTGGTAAAGCATACCTGAGTCCCAACCCTGCCTCAAATACCTGCCAGGTTTTCGTCGGCTCACCTGCCGAAATGTTCCTGACCGACATCCAGGGCAGACGAATGCACGGTACCCGGCGAATTCCGGAAGCAGGCACTTTCAGCCTCGACATATCAAGCCTGGTCCCCGGCATGTATCTGGTTCATCTGCAGACCATACACGGACAAACCATCCTGAAACTCATCAAAAAGTAAACAGCATAACCATGACAGTCAGACACCTATTTCTCGCATTCCCACTTGCCTTGCTATTGTGGGGATGCACCGAAAAAAACGTTCCCCCGGCAGTCATACCGCTACCGGTGCAAACAGAACCTGTCAAAACCGGGGATTTCATACTGTCAGATAAGACCATTCTGACTTATAGTCAGGGAAATGAGGAACTTGAACGCCTTGCCGGCCATCTGGCCAGCGAACTGCAAAATCAGACAGGCATCGCGGTCAGGATTGCCGAAAACGGCGGGACGCCAGAAAAAGATGCCATTCAAATGCTGATTTCGGATGAAAACAGCATAAGCCACCCCGAAGGTTATCATCTCGAAATCGATGATAAAACAATCCGCATCTCAGCTTCATCTCCTGCCGGAATTTTTTATGGCATACAAACACTTTGGCAACTCATTCCCGTTGAGGCATTCAGCAAACCGAACGACAAAGCCCGGACGGTAAGTCTGAGCGGAATCCGTATCAGCGATTATCCCCGCTATACCTGGAGAGGTATGCATTTGGACGTTTCGCGCCACTTTTTCCCCAAGGAATTCGTAAAAAAGTACATCGACCTGATTGCCAGGTACAAGATGAACATTTTCCACTGGCACCTGACGGACGACAACGGGTGGAGAATTGAAATCAAAAAGTATCCGAAACTGACCGATATCGCTGCCTGGCGCGTGGACCGAACTCACCAGGTCTGGACGGAAGTAAGCCCGCCTGAGCCGGGTGAAAAGGCTGCCTACGGAGGATTTTATACCCAGGACGACATACGGGAAATCGTGGAATACGCGCGTCAGCGTTACATCACCATCATCCCCGAGATAGAAATGCCCGGCCATACCAGCGAGGTATTTGCGGCATACCCCGAATATTCCTGCACCGGCCAAACACTTTATGTTCAGCCGGGGACTTACTGGCCCAATACCGACATTTTCTGCGCCGGAAAAGATGAAACATTCGCGTTCATCGAAGACATACTCACCGAAGTGGCAGCAATGTTTCCGGGTCCCTACATTCATATCGGCGGGGATGAGGCCGATAAAACCCGGTGGAAAGAATGTAAATTATGCCAAAAAAGAATCAAAACCGAGGGGTTGAAAAATGAAGAGGAATTGCAAAGCTATTTCATCCGCCGGGCCGAAAAAATGCTGCATAAATTAGGCAAACGCCTGATTGGATGGGACGAAATCCTTGAAGGCGGACTGGCACCCGATGCCACGGTGATGTCGTGGCGGGGTTTCGACGGAGGCATCGAAGCCGCCCGTGCCGGGCATGATGTAGTCATGAGCCCTGTTTCACACTGCTATTTCGATTACTATCAGGCTGACCCCGAATTTGAACCATTGGCCATTGGGGGGTTCCTGACACTAAAAAAAGTATACGGCTTCGACCCCACCCCGCCAGTGCTGACGGCCGACGAAGCAAAACACATTTTGGGCGGTCAGGCCAACGTTTGGACGGAATACATCCCTACCCCCCAACATGCCGAATACATGGCCCTGCCCCGGATGACGGCCCTGGCGGAAGCACTGTGGAGTCCCCGTGATGGGCGCGATTTTGAAAACTTTCTGGAACGACTTCAACCACATCTGGCCCGCTTCGAAAAAGAGGGGACCAACTACAGCAAAGGCTCGTTCAAAGTAGCCTTAAAACCAATGTATGATACTGCGCGCGGCGAGTACCGGATTGCCATGCAGACCGAGCAACTCCGCCCGGATGTCCGTTACAGCCTGGATGGCGCCCTGCCCGGACCGGATTCGGAAAAATATATAAAACCCATTAAAATATCGGCAAGTACCATAATCTCAGCAGGGATTTTCAGTGACGGAAAAATCATGGAAAAAGCCAGTACCGACAGTATTTTGATGCACAAAGGCATTGGCAGCCGGATTACCCTCGAAACCCAGCCCAATTTTCGTTACAACGAGGGCGGAGCCTCTGCGCTTTGCGATGGTTTCAGGGGGAGCACCCAGCACCGCCAGGGCCATTGGCTGGGTTTTTATGGCGACGACCTGAAAGCCACCATCCAACTGCGGAAACCGGACAAAGTCAACACAATCCGGATTGGCACCCTCAATGCCGCGCGTTCCTGGATATTTGCCCCGGAAAAGGTAGAGATAAGCATTTCAGCCGACGGAAAGCAATTTAAACCCCTTCAGGTACAATCCCCCGGGGTAGATGTACTTTCGCAGAAAGTCTTTCGGGTTGAATTCTCTGCCAATCTGCCCGACGAAAAAATCAGTCATCTGCGTGTCGAAATCCTGAACCGTAAAACCTGTCCGCCGGGCCACCCCTATGCCGGGCAAGCCGCCTGGATTTTTACTGACGAAATTATTTTCGAATAGGACCAAAATCCTCCTTCATGCGCCGGCCGGCAGGATTACCCTGTTTGTAGGACATGATGTATACTTTGAAGCAAATTTTACAGAATTAAAATCCTATAAAATCGTCATCCAATAGCCCGATGTAGCTGATATGAGCAAGACCGGGGGGGCTATGCTCTCCCGGTTTTCTTATGTCCGGACATATTTTTATGCGATCATCTCCGCAAAGCATACCGGATATTGTCAGGAAATCGCATATTTGCATACTGCTCTGATTCGAAACATGATGATGCGTCGGCTCAAATCCTATTTTCTTAAAAAACGACTTCAACCCCTGCCTGTTAAAATGAAATATTTTATCCGGATTTTACCGGCAGCTCTCTTGCTTATTTTCATGGCCGGCCGGGGTTCGGCTTGTCAGGCTGATGTTGTTCCTACGACGGGATTACTCGGATATCATTCTACCGAAACGGCCCGTGAAGACACGCTCAGTACCGCGCGGCCCATCGTGATAATACAGGGGCAGGCCATCAGGGATACCCTGTTCTATTTTTCCCGTTCCACAGAGTTGAGATTTGAAACAGGAAGCAGCAATACCCGCATATATTATTCCAAGGGTAATGCCATGCCCGGCGAAAAATCAGAGATTTACAACCGGCCGCTGCTGCTCAGCGCCTCCGGCACCCTGAAATACATGGCCATTGAACCCGGCCGTAAAGAAAGCCCGGTTGGCACTCTCCATTTCATCAGAATTGAGGGGATTGAAGACATCCGACTGATGAGTCCGCTTTGCATCAATTCGCCCGGAGGCAACAAATTTTTACTTCTGGACGGGAAAACGGGAGATGCGAATCCTGACCACCCTGCATGGCTGGCCTTTGGCGCCGGTGGGGCAGCGATTGAGCTAAACCTGGGAATCATCCGGGAAATCAATGCTGTATTGGTTAACTTTCTTAGTGCACCCGCCCAGGGGGTCCCATCTCCTGCAAAAATCGTGGTGGAAGGCTCTGCAGATGGGAGAACCTTCAATAAACTTTACTCGAAAAGGATACGCAAGCCGGAAAGTTGCCGCCCGCTTGCAATCTGGTATAAAGCCCTCCTCAAAGGCGAAAAAGCCAGATGGCTCCGCATAACGTTTAAAAGCCCGCGAAAATGCAAAGCCGATAAGTGTTGCATCCTGATAAGTGAAATCAGGGCCGAAGCAAGTCATTAAGCTGTTTCGAACATGCCATCGCGCATGCCAAGCGTACGGTCGGCCATGGCTGCAAGGGCGGGATTGTGGGTCACAATGACGAAAGTGGTACCGAAACGCTCACGCAGGCCGAAAAACATTTGATGAAGTTCTTCCGCATTCCGGCTGTCTAAATTGCCCGAAGGCTCGTCGGCCAGAACAACCGGCGGATTGTTCATCAATGCCCTGGCCACGGCCACTCTTTGTTGTTCCCCGCCCGATAATTCAGAGGGTTTATGCTCCGCCCGACCGGTCAGGCCCAGGTACAACAGCAGTTCATCAGCCCTTTTATGTGCTGCAGGCCTGCGCATTCCGCTGATGTAGGCGGGGATACACACATTTTCGAGAGCCGTGAACTCGGGCAGCAGATGGTGGAACTGAAAAACAAAGCCCAATTTACGATTGCGGAAGCCGGCTAATCTGGCCTCAGGGAGGGTATGAACTTCCACCCCTTCAATCACGACACGGCCACTATCCGGTTTATCAATGGTTCCGATGATGTGCAGAAGGGTAGATTTTCCGGCACCCGATGGACCGGTGATGGCAAGGATTTCCCCCTGCCCCACTTCCAGGTTCACGCCCTTCAGCACTTTCAGACTGCCAAAGGCCCGTGTGATATTTTCGGCTTGGATGATGGTTTGCATGGGCCAAAATTAGTTTATTCAGGCATGGCAGTTACCTTGCCGAAGGTCTTCTTCAGCATCATATAATCGATATAATAGAGCCATTTCACCGAAAATGTATTGGTTTGCGGCTCGTCGAAAATCCGCCTGAGATTGTAAAACAGGTCGCCTTTCACTTCATTGTCGTCGGACAGAATCGCATTTTTCCAGACCAAAACCAGTCGGCTGCCGGGCGAAAACTCCCAGTTGAATGAAAGGTCGATGTTAAAAGCATTGAAATTAAAACCTTTTTCGCCGGTATAAGCGGGATATTCTGTCAGGCGGCCATCGCTGCCAAGCAGAAAAAACTGCCGGTAATCGCCGGCATACCAGTAATGCCTTGCCCATAATGTGAGTGAAAGATTATTGCGAAAATTATAGATGGCCGAGAGGGCATTTTCGACGCCCCGGATATCACGGCGGGCAAAAACGATGCCCCCGCCGGGTTCTTTCCCGATATATCCGTGGTCAGATTTATTAAATTCAGGCTCAAACTGATAATAAAAAAACAAATGGTCGCTTACCCTGACCCGTGGCTGAAGTTCAAAGGAAAAATACCTTCCCGAAAAGTCATCAACAGAATAATCAATCCCCCCATCCAGTGAAAATACCTTGCGGTAATCAGTCGAAAAATTGAATGAACCGTAGAGATATCGCGGTGAGATATAAAACCTGTCGACGGCCCTGGGTTCATAGTAATCCCATGTCTCTGCGGGTTTTCCGCCCAGCGAAACCCAGTAGGTGACATATTTGAGGGTATTAAAAAATCCATTCAACTGTATGCTCACATTCTCGGGCTTTCCGGTGGAGAGGCGGCTTTGGTGGGTCAGGAAAAAACGAAAGGTCATGTCGCGGAAACGTCCCACAGGCTCAAATACACGGTAAGTATAATAAAAGGATTTTTCAAAATAATCTTTGGTGCGCGTAATGCCCATGTCGTTGGCATCAAAATCTTTATCAACCATTCTCAGGGTGGCGGTGTACTGGTGGCTGCCCGAGAACTTCCCGGCCGTGAGGTGAGATTTCCAGCCATATTGTCCCCTATAGCCATTCCCGTCTACATCGGCATAAATCTGGCTAAGCGCAGCCGCTGACTGCAATCCGAAAACACTTCGCCTGTTGTAAAGGTTAAGGCCTGCCCCGGTTACAAAGGCCCTGGAATGACGGTTTTCGCGCAATACACTTGTATTGATAAGGTAAGCCGAGGAATTATTGCGCAGCGCCTGGTCGAATACCAGAATATTATAATTGGTGAGGGGTTCGGTCAGCTCCGTACGTGTGTTTCCTTCGTTGTCTTCGATGGTGGCTTCCTCACGGTTGGTCAGGGCATTGAGGACGCCCACGGCCAACCCATGACGGTTGCGGCCCGATAACTTAAAGGCATTAATCAATCTGGCCTGTACGGGATTGTCAACCAAAACTTCATTCGAATCCAGCGCATTCGCTGCGTTGTAAAACCCGGCCGGGGTGCGGCCAATCCGTCGGGAATAAAACAAGTCGCCTTTCTTGAAAAGGTCAACCGCTTCCTGAAAGAACGGCCGCTGCTCTTTATAAACTGTCTCGAATGCTGACAGGTTCTTGATTTTGTCGTCCGATTTCACCTGGGTAAAATCCGGCAACAACGTCATATCAAATGTAAAACTCTCGTTGATGCCATATTTCAGATCGAGGCCGCCACTGTATGTATACGACAAGTTGCGCCTGCCGGGAACATTTTCAGGGAAATGCTCCAATGCCGCCGATATGTAAGGGGTAAACGACAAACGCGGAAGCGGGTTTATTCGACGGATGCCATTCAGTAAACCCCAATGCATAAGCGGATTGGCCGAGCCCTTTATCTCGGGTGCCCATTGCGATTTCTCGCGATACCGCCGCAAATTCCTTTCTATTTGCAAACCCCATTGCTGGTTTGCTTGCCGGGGAAACCTGATAGCAGAATACGGGATTTCGATTTCAACAGTCCAACCCTCAGCATGAATCTTTACAGCACTGCGCCAAACACCATCGTAAGTTCCGTCCTGTTCCCTGCTGTCCATCTGCACACCGCTGGCGTAGACCTGAAATAAATACGCGTCGAGATTATTGTTGTAGGTATCAAATCCAAAAGCAATGTAGTCGGCATTCAGATTGTTGGCATCGCGGTCGCCCAATTGCTTTAAGATGCTGTCGGGGTGGGGGTCGTACATCATTGCCCCGATATAAAGGGCATAATCTGAATACAAAAACCGCACTTCCGTCGGAAAAGAAGGCGTGGCCCCGTACACCGGGACATACTGTACAAAATTGCCTGCGGGTCTGGCTTGTTGCCATGCCATTTCATCCAGATGCCCGTCGACTGATATATGGGTACTGATACGCCAGGCTTCGGCCACACGTGTGGTATCACGGGCAACCAAAACACCCGGCAGCAATAAGAAAAGCGCTGAAAAAAGTCTGAAAAGCATGTATATATCCGGTTAATCACCCTGAAAGGAGGTGCGAAAATATGGAATACCTTTCAAATAACCTTGCCCTGCGAATGAAACGAAAAGATGAAGGCCATCAGAAAAATCCGTTTCATTTTGTGTCATATAATTAAACAACTGTTAATCAATCAAATAATTCAATTACCATTCCAACCCAAGCCTGGCAGCCACAATTTCGGCTATATCTAAGTTACTGACCGCGTCTTCCTTTTCTTCCTTTTTGATACCGTCGGTGAGCATTGTCATGCAAAAGGGGCAGGCAGTGACGATGGTACCGGCACCTGTGGCCAGGGCTTCGCGGGTGCGTTCGGTATACACTTCATGGGTTCCGGGCTCTGCTTCTTTGAACATCTGGGCGCCACCGGCCCCGCAACAGAGTGCAAAACTGCGCGACCGGGGCATCTCCTTCATATTGCATCCGGCAGCCTTCAGCACATCGCGGGGTGCATCGTAGATATTGTTTCCTCTTCCCAGATAACAGGGGTCGTGAAAGGTAACGCGGTCAGAGGATGCACCATCCCCCGGGAATTTAAGCCTTCCTTCGTTAATCAGCCGATTTAGGAACACACTGTGGTGTACCACCTCATAACGACCGCCCAGGTCGGGGTATTCGTTATGAAAGGTATTGAAGCAATGCGGGCAGATGGTGATGATCTTCCGCACCTGATACCGCCCGAATGTGTCAATTACCTGAAGGGCCTGCATTTGAAAAAGCATCTCGTTGCCGGCTCTGCGGGCCGGGTCGCCGGTGCAGGTTTCCTCGCTGCCAAGGCAGGCAAAATCAACCCCAGCATGCAATAAAACAGAGGCAAATGCCCGGGCTACCTTTCTGTAGCGCAGATCGAAAGCACCGGCACAGCCAATCCAAAGCAAGTACTCGGGCTGGTGACCCTTTTCAGCGAGTTCACGCATCAATGGGATTTGGAGTTGAGGGGAAGTCATGGTGTGGGAGGTTGAGGGTTAGTGGGATGACTGCATCCAGATTTCTCTGTCGCTGGCGGGATATTGCCAGGGGGCGCCGTTGTTTTCGATATTGGCGAACATGCTGGCAAGCAGCGGGGGTACAGCGGCTTCTTCCATGACCAGGTAACGCCGGAGTTCGAGAATAACCGACGGCTGGTTGATGTTAATGGGGCATTCCCTCGCACAGGCATTGCAGGTGGTACAGGCCCACAATTCTTCGGATGAGGTAAGGGTGTGCAGCAGGGCGCGACCGTCGCCGGCATCTTTGCCTGATTTCAGCATCAGGGCACGCTTTTCTTTGGCCCTGGCGCGTATGTCCATCACAATTTTCCTTGGCGAAAGCTTCTTTCCGGTGATATTGGCCGGGCAGACGGCTGTGCAGCGTCCGCACTCGGTACAGGCCAGCGAATCCAAATAGCTTTTCCAGGTGAGGTCTTCGATGTCGTTGGCTCCGAAACGCGCGGGTGGGGTTGTTTCATCTATAGCTGGTGCCGTACTCTCAGGGTTTAGCATCAGCCGTACTTCCTTCTCGATATGGGGCATATGATCCATGCTGCCGAGCGGGGTCAGCCGCGACAGGTAAACATTGGGAATACTAGTAAACACATGAAAATGTTTACTGTAAGGCAGGTAATTGGCAAAGGTAAAAATCAGCAGGATGTGTGCCCACCAGAATACTTCATGGCCAAGGTACAGGCCTGAATAATCCGAACCGCCCAATGCGGAAGCCAATAAAGCACTTACCGGGAAAGCTCCGTTAAACACCTCCGGATGCATGGCCACGTAAAAAGCATTGGTTCCGATAAGGCTCACCATCAGCAAAAAAATCATCATCAGTGCAAACCCGGCGTCAAGTTTTGAGACCGGTTTCATCTCGAGACCATAAAACCGCCCGACGCGCATAAACCAACGGCGTGCCAGAAAAACCACAATCCCTGCCGCCACGATTACCGAGAATACATCCCCCGAAAAAACGATCAGGGCATAAAGCCGGCCAAAAGCCGAAAAAACCCGCTCACGTCCGCTGAGCCCGTCGATCACCATCTCGATGCTGCCAATGGTAATGACCAGGAATCCCCAGAAAACCAGGGCGTGTGCCAGCCCGATGCCGGGCCGCCTGAAAATCCGCGACTGTCCGAAAGCCACCCGCATCATTACCCCGAAACGTTTCAGGTGATTCTTCACCGGATAGGGCCGCAACAGGGGAAGAATGCCGAAAATCCTGCGCATCGAAAAGGCAAACAGCCCAAGGGTGAACAATAATACGGCTGCGAAAATGATTGTTTTGGTCATGGCAAGGCAATTTATATAGAATCCTGCATGTTTTTGCAGTACAATATTAGTTACGGAATCGGGATTATGCAAGGCGAGCTTAAAAATGAACACGCTCCGGTTCGCCGGGGGGCGTCTGTTCCTGCGGCTGACTGTAGAACTGCGAATAAATTTAAACCGTTTTTAAATTATGTCTCTTGCAGATGTAACTTTACGGCTCATTGCCCGTCGAAAGAGGGTATTCTGTTAAATTCGGGCGGATGACGGGGCTTCCTTGTATGCGCCTGCGCATTCATGTACAGCGCGCGCCATTTGTCCGATGGTTTTAAAATTCATGTCGCATCAAACACACATGTTCAACTATTTAATACCTCATTTTCCATGAAAAAAAACATTGCAACAACTTTTTTACTCCTTTTTGGATGGCTGGCCCTCTTCGGACAGAAAGGCGACAAAGCAAACAACCGGATGGCTGTCGAAATCCGTGAAGTTTCGGGCTTTTCCGGCATACAGAACCGCTGTTCGGCCGATGTGCTGGTGAGCCAGGGAAGCAACTTTGAAGTAAAAGTGGAGGCCGACGACCACATCATTTCCAAAATCCTGACCGAGGTAAAAGGCGACAACCTCGTGATTTCGGTCCAGGGTAATATCTATCGTGCCAAAGTGATGCGGGTACATGTTACCCTTCCGGCCGTGAAGGCCCTGAACGTTTATGGCTCGGGCAATATCACCAGTATGAACAATCTGAAATCTGGCGATTTCAGTGCCTCCATCCATGGCAGTGGCGACATGGATCTCGATCTCACCGTCAGCAACTTCGAAGGGCGGATAAACGGATCGGGCGACATGAAAATCCGGGGCATCAAAGGGCGGCTCGATATCAGCGTGAACGGCTCAGGCGATTTTGATGCCAAAGGCCTGCAACTGACCCATGCCCATGTCAGCAATAACGGTTCAGGAGATATCCGCCTCAACGGCAAGGCCGATGAACTAATCATCAAATCCGCATCTTCGGGTGATATTCATGCCCGTGAACTGACCGCTTCGAAAGTGACAGCCGAAAGCCGGGGCTCAGGCAATCTCTCCGTTTGGGCCGTTACCGAGGCTAATCTTTCAACCTATGGTTCAGGCGATATTTATCTCAGGGGCACACCGCCCGCACGTAAAGTAACGTCACGCGGCTCGGGCAGCATCATCGACCGCGATTAATCAGCCATACTAAAACGAAAAGGCCGGCAATGGAAAAATGCCGGCCTTTTCGTTATAAAAGAGTTCAGATTACTGACCAAGATAAGCCTTCAACAACCTCGATCGTGAAGTATGCTTCAGGCGACGAATCGCTTTTTCTTTAATCTGCCTGACCCGTTCGCGGGTGAGGTCGAATCGGGCACCTATCTCGTCTAAGGTCAGACCATGATTCTGGCCAATGCCGTAGTATAAACTAACAACTTCCCTCTCTTTTTCGGAAAGGGTGGCAAGGGTCCGTTCGATTTCGTTCTGCAGGGATTCATTAATCAGGTTCTCGTCGGTGTCGGGGGTATCTTCACTGATAAAGACATCCCCGAATTTGGTGTCTTCATCTTCCTGAAGGGGGGCATCCATCGAAACGTAATGAGAGTTAATCTTCATCACGGCGTCAATCTTGGTTTCAGGCAAATCGAGGGATTCGGCAATTTCTTCGGCAGAGGGTGCACGCTCTAAGGATTGCTCCAATCGCGATGCGGCTTTTTTAATTTTATTAAGGGAGCCGACCTGGTTCAAAGGCAGCCTGACAATACGCGACTGCTCAGCCAAAGCCTGCAGAATGCTTTGCCTGATCCACCAAACGGCATAGGAAATAAACTTGAACCCGCGGGTCTCGTCGAACTTCTGCGCGGCTTTAATCAGGCCGAGGTTTCCCTCGTTGATCAGGTCGGGAAGGCTGAGCCCTTGGTTCTGGTACTGCTTGGCAACCGAAACAACGAACCTCAGGTTGGCTTTGCACAGCTTTTCGAGGGCCTTCTGGTCGCCTTCGCGGATGCGCTGCGCCAGCTTGACCTCTTCATCAGCCGTGATTAGCTCTTCCTTTCCAATATCCTGAAGATATTTGTCAAGCGAAGCCGTTTCGCGGTTGGTAATGGATTTTGTAATTTTAAGTTGCCTCATTGTATATTGCGCAGGATTAATAGCATAGTTAAACAAACAAATGACGTGAAAAGTTCAGGCAGGTCATTTTGCGAACCTGCTAATATAAGCCATCATTTTCACATATGCAATAACGGGATAAAAAAAATTTTGTTATAGCAGGGATGAAATTGCTGCAAATTTGATACCATAAGGGTATTCATGCGCCACCTCCTACTTTGCCGATCTGCAGACCCTAATCCTGAAACAGGACACTGCACCCGGGCCAGGCGTCCTGTTTTATAAATGTGCGCATATGAATACAAATATTAATTCGATGTTTTATAGTCCGAGGCCATAATATGCCCTCACCCCGTTGGGATAAACCCCTTCGATGAGAACCCCGCCACGCTTTCCCTTCAGAGCTTCGGCCACTTCGGCGGGGGTACTCACCCTTACACGATCAATCCGGGTGATAATAAATCCCTTCTTCACACCGATAGATGCCAGTGCACCCTGTCGCAACTCGGCCACTTCCACACCCGACTGTATGCCCAGGGCGTCTTTGGTATCTTCTGCCACAGGACGGAAGGAAGCGCCCAGATCGGCGAGGAAGGAGGGTTCTTCTTTTTTCACGCGTTGGGTGGTTCCCTGTTCGTTGGTCAGGGTGATGTCGAAGGCTTTGACTTCTCCCTTTCTTTCGACTTCCACGCTTACTTTGTCGCCCGGACTGTATTGCCCGATAACTTCGAGGAGCTCGGCGTTGGTATTGACGGGCATCCCCTGAACCGATGTAATGACATCCCCTTTTCTGATTCCGGCTTTTCCGGCTGAGCCATTCTCAGCCAATCCGGCGATATAGACCCCTTTGATATTCCCCAGGTTCATCTCACGTGCCAACTCGGCATCCACCTCACGGATTTGTACCCCGATGTAAGCCCGCTGTACCTCGCCATACTGCAGCAGGTCTTTCACCACTTTACGGGCAATATTAACCGGTATGGCAAATGAATAACCCGTGTAATAGCCCGTTCCCGACGCAATGGCGGCATTGATGCCGACAAGTTCGCCACGGGTGTTCACCAGCGCACCTCCGCTGTTACCACGGTTCACAGCCGCATCAGTCTGGATGAACGACTCGATGGTATTACCCTGACGGTTGCTCAGGATATTGATATTGCGGGCTTTTGCACTAACAATCCCTGCCGTAACCGTACTCGTCAGGTTAAACGGGTTGCCAACCGCCAAAACCCACTCCCCTACCCTTAAATGGTCGCTGTTGCCATAGGTCAGATAGGGCAGGTCAGCTTCTTCCACTTTTATCAGAGCCAGATCAGTCGAAGGGTCGGTGCCGATGATTTTGGCTTCATAAACCCGTTTGTCGTTCAGGGTAATTTCCAGTTTACGGGCATCCTGCACCACATGGTTATTGGTGACGATATACCCGTCGGGTGAAACGATAACACCCGAACCCGTCCCGATTAACGGAGCCGATCCACCTTGCCGGCCACGGGGGTTAAAAAAATTCTCGAAGAAATCGTCGTAAAGCGAACTTTTGCGGGCAAATTCAGCCTTGATATGCACCACAGCATGCACCGTGAGACTGGCTGCATCCACAAAATCGGGCAAAGCCATAGGTGCTCCGCTCGTCAGGGTAACCGGCAGAGCCGGGGCCGATTCCTTAACAATAACCGTCTGCCTGACGGGTCCGAAAAAATGATACAGCCCCATGGCAATGACGCCGCCGGCTATGGCAATCAAAAATATTCCGAGGTATTTTTTCATAATATTTGTCCTTTCTTGTCTTTATTTCTATTAGGCCGCATGGATTTTGTTCCATTAGCGGACAGAAAACCTTCAACAATTATACCCAAAAACGACAAAATGGCTATCTTAGCGGGCCATTCAGTTAATTGTTGATTTATTAATTACTGATTGTCAGGCAAATTAAACAGAAGTTAAACAACCTTAACAAACGTTAAATGTTATTGACCTTTTATAAATACCACGGCACCGGCAACGATTTCATCATCATCGACAACCGGACTGACTTTTTTTCAGGTGATGCCCGCCTGATTGCCAGGATGTGCGACCGCCGATTCGGCATAGGGGCCGACGGGTTATTATTATTCGGCCGGGCCGCTGGATATGATTTCAATATGACGTACTATAATGCCGACGGAAGCCCGGCCACCATGTGCGGAAACGGCGGCCGGTGCATGGCAGCCTTTGCCCGTTTGATTGAACCCGAAAAACAACATTTTCTGTTCCTGGCCGGCGACGGCCCCCACCAAGCCCAGATTTTAAACAGTGAGGCCGGTGAAAATACCGTCAGACTTTCAATGCGCGATGTTGAAAACCCCATACAGGAAAAAAGGGACTACCTGCTCAACACAGGCACCCCCCATTTTGTGCGTTTCCTCAGCAATGTAAACCAGGAAGACTTCGATCTGGTATCCGAAGGCCGCAGCATACGTTACCACGAACGTTTTGCCACCGAAGGTATCAATGTGGATTTTGTTTCGCCTGCCCCGGAAGGTATCACGGTACGCACCTACGAAAGAGGCGTTGAAGACGAGACCCTGAGCTGCGGTACAGGCGTTACGGCCTCGGCCATAGCGTGGGCTGCCGAAAGCGGCCTCAATTCCGGGCCAATCCCGGTGAGCACAAGAGGCGGAATCCTGAGGGTAGATTTCACCCGGCAGGGAAACCGCTTCACGGAAGTTTTCCTGACCGGTCCGGCCGTTTTGGTTTACAAGGGAGAAATAAACCTGTCGCAGGTATGAACCTCAACGATGGCATTATCCGCCTCAGGGCGCTGGAACCTGCAGATGCAGACCTGCTCTATGAATGGGAAAACGACCCAGCCAACTGGCGCGTCAGTCAAACCCTCGCGCCATACTCCCGCTTCGCCATCGAACAATATGTGTTGAATTCCGCCTCGAACGACCTTTACAGTTCGCGGGAGTTACGTCTTATCATCGAGTGCATGGCGGGCAACCGGCCTGCCGGCATCCTCGACCTTTTCGATATCGACCCGCTGAACCGCCGCGCCGGACTGGGCATCCTCGTGGCAGAACCTTTCCGCAAAAAAGGATACGCCGGCCGTGCCCTCCGCCTGATTATCGGGCATTGCTTCATGCATCTGGGCTGGAAGCAGATTTATTGCAATATCTCGGCAAAAAATGTAACCAGCCTGGCACTCTTCCGTAAACAAGGTTTTACGAGCTGCGGCAGGAAAAAAGCCTGGACCCGTGAGGGAGAAGGCTGGGATGACGAATTCATGCTGCAGCGTATTAATCCTGATTAAACTTCACTGAAATATGGCGTACTACCTCGATCACTACCGGACACACAGAAAAAAAAGCCCCTTCCGGAAATTTCTGATGTATTTTCTGCTCCTTCTGATTCTGGGCGGCGGCGTGGTCGCCTGGCAACTTTATACCAGGATTTTTGAATCCAACGTCTGGATAAAAGATGGCGGCAGCCTCAACATTGATATTCCGACCGGTTCGGACTTCGAAACAGTGAAAAACCTGCTGTACGAAAAGGGATTGGTGGTGGATCGCAAGGCCTTTGAATGGCTGGCGCGGCAAAAATCGTATGATGCGAGAGTAAAACCCGGAAGATACCGCATCCGGCATGGTATGAACAACCTGAACCTGGTTAAAATGCTACAATCCGGCCAACAGGAGCCTGTACGGCTGATATTTAACAATATACGCACACGCCAGCAATTGGCCGGGCGAATAGCCAATCAGATCGAAGCCGATTCGATTTCAATCGACAGCCTGCTCACCGACCCCGGCTTCCTGGCCCGCTATAACCTCAACACAGCCAATGCCGTCAGTATTTTTATACCCAATACCTACGAACTGTGGTGGAACACCTCAGCCGGGCAGTTCATCGACAGGATGGTGAAAGAATATGAAAAGTTCTGGGACAGTACCCGCATCCAGAAAGCCACGGCATTGGGTATGGACCGCACATCCATCATCACCCTGGCCTCTATTATCGAACAGGAAACCAACCGCAACGACGAAAAAGCACGCATGGCCGGGGTTTATCTCAATCGCCTGCGTCTAAGCTGGCCTCTGCAAGCCGACCCGACCCTGAAATTTGCTCTCGGGGACTTCGGCATCCGCCGCATTCTTCACATCCACAAAGAAATTGAATCGCCTTACAACACCTACAAATATGCCGGGCTTCCGCCAGGCCCCATCTGTATCCCGGGTATTGCCTCGATAGATGCCGTTCTGAACTACGAAAAAAACAATTACCTGTTTTTCTGTGCCCGCGACGATATGTCGGGATACCATGTATTTACGGCTTCCTACGAACAGCACCTTGCCAACGCGGCCAAATACCAGCAGGCCCTCAACCGTTTGAAAATTTACAAATAAGCTAAACGCTCAGTTAGCCCTGAATCCCGTCGCAGATCCGTGAGCAGACGGCGAATGGAGGCAAGTCCGACATCTTCGATGCATACATCGGCCAAGGGCATAAACTGTATAGCCGCAACATCATCGGCGGCACATAAACCCGAGAAATCATCCACCCGGCACAACCAGGCACTGTCGAGGGTATAATAAAGCAAGCCCCCGTAAACATATTCGTTGGTATAGGTACGAAGGTATCGGTATGTCGTGACCTTCAGGCCGGTCTCCTCCCCTACTTCGCGCAGGAGGGCATCTTCGGCGGTTTCCCCGATATCCGTAAAACCACCCGGCAAGTCTAACATACCGGCTGCCGGATCGTGACGGCGACGGGTCAGCAGCAATTCGTTTTTCGCGTTGAAAACCACACCGATAACTGCCGGAGCCGGATTAAAGTACCAGACACCTCCGCAAGCGCCACAGGCCATCGACTTGATGCTGTCGGAAGTAAAACCCGGACTGCCGCAACGCGGACAAAAATGAAACTGATGAAAGGGATGGCCGGGATGAAGTTGCATAGAAAAGATTTAAAAAATTCAAAAATTCGATGATTCAAAGATTCAAAAATTCAACGATTTATCTTAGAAAAAAGTCAGAGGTTAAAAAATCAAAAATTTCTAATTCAAAGATTCAAAGATTCTTCCCGGAAGAAAATCAGGAATTAGGAATCAGAAATCATGTAATGACCGAAACCTGGTCTGACAGAAAGGATGTTCAAAATACACTACAATTGACTATAAAACTTTCTATGTGGTCATTACACTGCGACGCAAAACATACAAACCGGAGAATTTTTCAATGCAAAACCCCGAATTTTCACTGCGCACTGCACGCCGGATGGATTGAATCCCCATTCCGAAGGTGCGGGACAACCGATCGCCTCAAATTATGACCCCGCATGGAATTTCGCTTAACCTGGCTGTAAGCCAGTCCCGCACGTGCAGGATTTCTCTGACCTCATGAAGCCTGATTATTGCCTGCTGCCATTAATTCATCCCTTTAATTCATAATTAGTGCTCCGTCCACCTGCTGCTTCTTTTTGCAGAATATCTTTGTCTATCAGGTCATTAATATCTCTTATCGCAGTATCTTTTGAGCATTTTGCAATCTTTGCCCATTTCGAAGAGGTCAGTTTTCCATCAAATCCATCTAATAACCTATTCAATAGCTTCTTCTGTCTTTCATTTATCAATGTTTTAGAGTGCTTAACCCAAAAGTCTGCTTTAAATAAAACTCTGACTAGCACAGAATCAGTAGATTTTAAAGCATTTATCAGACAGTTTAAAAACCATTTTATCCATTCTGTGATATCAAGATTTCCTTTTTGTGCTTTTTCCAGCATTTCATAGTATTCTTTCCTTTCTATTCTTATTTGTGCCGACATACTATAAAAACGCTGATTGCTTTTATCAGATTGAGCTAATAACATGTCTGTCAAAGCTCTGGCCATTCTGCCATTCCCATCGTCAAATGGATGTATGGTAACAAACCATAAATGGGCTATTGCTGCTTTTAGTACTAAATCAATTTTTTGATTATTATTAAACCAATCCAAAAACAGATTCATTTCCTTTTCAACTAATGACGAATCTGGTGCTTGAAAATGCACCTTTTCCTTCCCCATAGCACCCGATACAACCTGCATTGGGCCATTTGTATCCTTACGCCAATCAGCAACCGTTATCCTGTACATTCCGCTTCTCCCTGTTGGGAATAATGCCGCATGCCAATCAAAAAGTCTTTCTGCTGTTAATAGTTTAAAACAATTCTGTGTGGCATCCAGCATCATTTCGACTACACCGTCAATATTTCTGTCAGATTCTACAGAACCAACTATTTCCATTCCCAACCTGCGGGCAATTGAGGAGCGAACTTGCTCAGGATTTAGATATTCACCTTCTATTTCGGACGATTTTATTACATCAAGTGTTAGCGTATCAAGTATGGCTTCATTTATCAGGTCGAATCCTAAAGATTCCATTTTGCCAATGAGCCTTCCTTGCAAATTTCGCGCTTCACTCAACAAATTTATTATATCATCATTCTCCCAGGTGAAATTGGGCCAATTGACTTGCTGATGAATAAATGCTTTCATTCGTTGCATATTTTGCTGCAAATATATCAACTATTCGTCGCAATCAAAATTATTCGTCGCATTTTCTGCATCATTTGTGTGGTTTATTCGTTGCACGGTTGGGTTTTTTAGCTTGCAGGCAAGGGGAGTCTGTGCAAAAACCCCCGTCCGCATGCAAGTAATTAGCTGATAATTTTGTCCTTCTTGCGATTATGCACATGGCGTGTATAAATTTTTATGGAAGATATGAACCGTCATTTCGGATTCCCGGTAGCAAATGCCTTGTAGAATGGCGCAAGGGCCGCGCCCATCCGAAATTTATCAAACCGCTGCTAAAATGCTGTCCCGTATGCATACCAACCCACAAAACCGCCCTGAACAGGACTTGGGACTGTATTGTCTGTATCTGTTTGAAAACGGTCTTTTTCTGCTTATCACGCATACCGGGAAGCGCAAAACCAGAGAATTACTCTGTGCCAAACAACGGATTTTCCTTACACACTGAATCCGTTTCCTTCGCCGGCCGGATTAAAACCACAATCCGAATGTGCGGGGCCCACAATTGCTTCCGGCCTTCCTCCGCCTGGGATTTCGCTCAACATGGTCGCTCACGTGCGGGTTTTCTCTGACCACACGAAGCCTGAATATTCTGCGAAGTACATTTTCCTGGGGTTACTGACTATCATAGTAATCGAAAAACATTAATCCATCACTGTTCGGGTCATTAATTGTCACTTCAAACCATTTGTAACCATCCTGTGCACCCGCTTTCATAAGGATTCTTGTTTCCTCAAAGAGATTTCGTTTCTGTTCCCATCCAGAACGCAATGTACGTTTAAACTCTGCTAAATGGATTTTTCCGTCGACAATTTCAGTTTTCCCGAAAGAAATATTACTAAATTCCATTGAAGGTTGTATCCCACCACCATCAAAGAGTTTGAATGCCTCTACTCCTGCCAGATCCAAACCATTTTGTTCACAGTCATTGATTAAATCTATCGCATCATCAACAGGTAATAACAAAATTGAACCAGCCTGGATTATCTTGTCAATGTATTTATTCTCAATTTGATAAAAATCCATTTTCTTTTTTTTAAGTTAATAAAATGTATTTCGTACAACGGGAGTCTGTGTAAAAACCCCCTGAGGATGCCCAAAATTAGTAGATATTTTTGTAATTCTTACGATTATGCACAAGGCGCTCCTATTTTTTTTGGAAAACGTGAGTCTGCTTTTCTGATTCCTGGTAACATTAACGGAATCAACATCTTGCAAAATGCTACAAGAGCCGTGTTCCTGATTTTTTCAAATCCCTGACGAAATGCCATCCCGTATGAATACAAACCCACAAAACCTTCTGAACACATGGGCCTGAATTGTCTGTATCCGTCTGAAAACGGTCCTTTTTCACTTATCCTGCGCCCCGGGAACTGCAAACCGGGGAAATTTTCAGTGCGAAGCTCCGAATTTTCATTTCGCACTGTACGCTGGATAAATAGAATCCCCATAATAAGAACGATTGCCTCAAATCACTCCCCCGCATGGGATTTCGATTAACCTGGCTATAAGCCAGTCCCGCACGTGCGGGATAAGGTCTCGTTCGCCGACCGTACGAAACCTGATAATTGGTAAGCGTTAATTGTTTTTATTGATTAAGTTAACAATTACTTTTGTCATTGTTTCTTTTTCATCAGGTTTGCTGACTGCTATCATTAAAGTCAAGGCAACTAAAGTGTTGTCTGCAATTCTTTTATTGCCTTCTTCATCAAAGAGAATTCCATTCCTTTCCAGGAAATACAGAAATAAGAATGCAGCAATCCGTTTGTTTCCATCTGTAAATGAATGATTCTTTGTGATAAAATACAGAAGATTAGCAGATTTTTCTTCTATACTCGGGTATAAATCTATTCCGTCAAAGGTTTAATATATTGAGGAAATTGAGCTTTGAAAAGATTCATCTTTTTCTTGACCAAACAACTCACTGTTACCATAAGCTTTTTTGACCATTTTTATTTGACCTATGGCTTCTTGATATGTTAATCGATAAGCCTCTTTGTCAGATGTGTCTCTAATTTCTAAACTTTGATAATCATACTGGTCTAAAATATCCAACGCATATGCATAATCGGAAATAATTCTTAATAGACCTACACTTTCGTCGTTCGATAGTTGTTTGTAGTGTAATACACAACCTAAGATTTTAACTGATTCTTTAAGTTCTTTAAGTTGTTCATTCTGATTAGAGAGACGCTTATTGTCTAAAGCATAACCTTTTAACAAATATTCTTTCAATATCTTGCTCGCCCAAATCCTGAATTGAATTCCTCGTTTTGAGTTTACTTTGTATCCTACTGATAAAATCGCATCAAAGTTGTAAAATTTAATTTTTCTTCAAACATCCCGATTGCCCTCTTTTTGAACTACCGAGGATTCCTCGGTAGTTGAATGTTCCTCTAATTCTCCCGAGGTATAAATATTCTTTAAATGTAATCCAATAGTATCAGAATCCTTGTCAAATAGTTGAGCCATTTGTCGTTGAGTCAACCAAACAGTATCGTTGTCAAATCTTACCGAAACTTCGGTTTCTCCATCATCTGACTGAAATATTTTTATGTACGAATAATCGTTCATTTAATTCTGTTTATCTTTCAAAGATACTGAATAGATTTCAATGTCACATGCAGGCTTTTTAGCGCTTGCTGACTGGAGTCACCCGCCAAAATGCTGCAGGTACCGCAAAAACCACGGTCAGGATGCCAAAAATAGCTGATATTTTTTTCTTTTTAGATTATGCACATGAAAGAGATAAATTTTTATGGAAGATGTGAACCGGCACTTTGGCCCGGGGATGGCATAGCCCGCACCCAACACAAAATCCGATTATTACCTTACCCCGTACCTCGCACCCCATACCCCGTACCCCGCTCCCAGCCGCATGACATTTCGATTAATCTGGCTGCAAGCCAGTCCCGCACGTGCGGGATAAGGTCTCGTTCCCCGACCGCACGAAGCCTGATTTTTAGCCGCAGTTTTTTTATTGATCCGGCTTTGACAAAAAATAATCTAAAATACTTTTATAATTATCCTGAGCTGAAAGACATGTATCTGTCAAAAATCCTTTCACTTTGGGATATTCCGATAATCCTCTAAAGTATAAAAACTTATGATCGTCTTCAATAATAAAAGGAATTATATCATATGCTAAGCATTCTTTAAACATTATCAATCTGCCCACACGACCATTTCCATCCTGGAAAGGATGAATCTGTTCAAATTGAAAATGAAAATCAATAATATCATCTATTGTTTTTGGGGATACATTTCGATAGGTTTCTATTAGATTTTTTATATCCGCCGACACCTCGGATGGTAATGATGTTTCGATCCCTCCAACTACATTAGCCATCAATTTATAATCTCCAACCCGGAACCATGATTTCTTTGAATCAGATGTATTGACTTTGAGTAAATAATGAAATCGTTTAATATGTTCTTCACACAATGGTTCGGCTGCAATATCTAACATATAATCAAAACAAACAAAATGATTTACAGTCTCAATGATATCATCTACATTTGCTGTAGTCTCGCCATTCTCAAGAAAAAACGTATTTGTTTCGTATATATATCTTGTTTGTTCCTCAGATAATTTGCTTCCTTCTATTCGATTTGTGTTATATGCAAGCTTAATTTGTGTTTGATGATAGATTCCACCTTTCAAACGACTTGATTTTTCTTCTCGCAAAACCTTTAATAGTTCCATAATCCAATAACTTTTTTGTCATATTTCAACAAAGATACAAAAGAACAGGCTCGCCACGAAATCCGTGGGTTCCGAAACATCCCGTAAACCTTGACGACATGGTCAGGCTCTCCGGGCACTCTATGAGTACCCTAAAAAATTATTCGCGCAAACTGGCCCAGCTGAGCCTTCATTTTGGCAAATTGCCCCAGCATATCAGCGACAAGGAGGTGAAGAAATACCTCGCTGAGCTGGCCCGTAAAAGCAAAACGCCATCGCTGAGCGACTTCAAATTCAGCCTGCGCTATTGCTATCGTTTGCTTGGTATCACCGACAAAGGGGCCGGTGTCGTGTGCCAAACGCAAGCTGCTCAGGGAAATCCGGCAAGCGCTGCCGGACTAGCCGGCTACATCCCCGCAACAGCCGGAAACCACAGCAAACAAGCCCGGTGCCGCACCAAAACCCGACATTTGCCCGCACTGCAAAACCGGGACCATGATACGCCTTGCAGAATAGCGCAAGGGCCGCGCCCCTCCGGAATTTATCAAACCACTGTTAAAATGCTGTCCCGTATGAATACAAACCCACAAAACCGCCCTGAAAAGGACATGGCATTGTATTGTCTGTATCCGTCTGAAAACAATTTTTTTCTGTTTATCACACGTACCGGGAAGCGCAAAACCAGGGAATTATTATGTGCCAAACAACGGATTGTCCTTACACACTGAATCCGTTTCCTTCGCCGGCCTGATTAAAACCCCATAATAAGCGCGATCGCCTCAAAGCATTCCCCCGCATGGGATTTCGATTAACCTGGCTGTAAGCCAGTCCCGCACGCGCCGGACTGGGTTTCGAACCTCGACCGCACGAAGCCTGATTATTAGATGCTGTAATTAATATTTAAGCTATTAAAAAAATATAAAATTGACTTGTAATTATGATATTTTAAATAAGCATAAGGCCCAATTTCATTCACTAATACTAATATCTAACCTTGAATTTAATCTATCCCAGAAATGAGGAGCATAAACAAAGATATCATCACTGGTGTATGCAATATTGTCTGCTCCTTTATATACCTGAATCAAGTTGGCGGTATTAAAACTCAAAGTTCCATTCATTGTAACAGTTTCACCATTGTGAGGACTGTTAAAAATCATGTTAGCATAATTATTACTTCTAATTGTCAAATCATCTATCGAATCTGCTATCGGGCAATCAGAAGATAATCCAATATATTGACCATTTTCATTAACAACATAACTGGAATCACAATTTCCAAAAATGAAATAGAGACCACCATTTTGTTTAGCACTAGGGAATATTGTGTTGATCATTTGATATTGCTGTACTTTAAGAATATTACCTTCAAAAACGGCCGGATGTGGATCCATTGATGTTGGGAACATGTCAATAATCACAGATTGGTACTGGGAGGGCAATTCAACTTCCTGATAAAGATTTAAGGGAATGAAATAGAAATATATGAAGTCAACCTGATTAGCAGAAAAAGTATTATGATCTTCGCTAATGTCCCCATAAATTACTGGGTCAAAACTGACAGTACTGCTATTAGAAAAATCAACAATACGCATTGGGTCACTAAAAGGTAGTATTTCCCCATTCTGGTCAATGTATTGCAATGCATTGCAATCTTGCCACCCGACTCTGTCAGTATAGCCGATGGTCCATACACAGGAAGTGAACTTTGTCGGAGTCAGACTTGTAATATAATCTCCAAACTGAGAATAAAGGGTATCATAATCAGTTTTTGCTTTTCGATGCAATTTGCTTTTAAGTGATATTTCCTGAGTTGTGAATTTCATGCGATAAATAACAGTGCCTGCTTTCTCTTTCGCGCAAGACGCAAATAATAAAATAATAAAAAGGAGATAAATCATTTTTTTCATACCAATATTTTTTAAAATTTAAAATCGTTTGCAATTTACTTAAATTTCCATTGCACCTGACGGGAGTCTCAGTCAAAACGGGACAAAAACCTTATCAGTATACCCAAAATTAGTTGATATTTTTCTCCTTTTGGCTACTATGCACATGGCGCGTATAAATTTTTATGGAAGATGTGAACCGTCATTTCGGATTCCCGGTAAGAAAGGCCTTGAAGAATGGCGCAAGGGCCGCGCCCCTCCGGAATTTATCAAACCGCTGCTAAAAAGCTGTCCCGCATGAATACAAACCCACAAAACCGCCCTGAAAAGGACATGGCATTGTATTGTCTGTATCCGTCTGAGAACGGTCCTTTTTCACTTATCCTGCGCACCGGGAAGTGCAAACCGGGGAATTTTTCAGTGCAAAGCTCCGAATTTTCATTTCGCACTTCCTCCGCTTCCTTCGCCGGGTAAATTAAAACCCCATAATATCCTCGGTCGCTCCAAAATATTCCCCCGCATGGGATATCGTTCAACATGGTCCCGCACGTGCGGGATTTGGTCTCGTTCCTCGACCACACGAAGCCTAATTATTATGCACTGGCGGTTCTTGTCTTTCCGTGGGTTTGAGTCAAATTGCACTTTTATATTAAACTTGTCCAATAACTGTTTCATTTTCGTTTCTATCCGTGTCGCCTGTGTGATGGCGTGTTTTAATTTTTTCTTTTAAGCGCTGGGAAAAAAATTGAATTTCATCTCTTGGTTTCGGAAAAAATACTCTCTTGCTAGCTTTGGCTTTAGTGTTACTATGAGCGGCTTGCAAGAGTGAATTTTTCTGTTGGTTGGTCATAAATAATCTCTTATTAAGAAATAAGCATAGCAAGCACTAAAGTAAGCAGCGGTTGATTTGTCTTTATCATTTTTACTTTTCTCTGTAAAGTCCATAACCGACTTGATTATTATGGGCATTACCTTTTTATCTTCAAGTAATTCAGTCGTTCTAACAACTCCGAAACTTTCCATTTCAATGCCTTCAGTTTCTTCATCAAAAGCAGAAACTACATCTTCAAGGTAGCCATCTGTCTTTACAACCACATTACCACAAGCAAGTGTTTTTTTTCTTATTTTAATTGCTTTACATTTCTCCTTTAATGGAGTATTTACATATTCTTCGATTTTTTTAAGAATATCAGTAGAATAAGCTATTGCTTTCTTGTTGTTAATACTACAAGATCTCAAATATGGTTTAAATTCTCCGTTTTCATACTTTCCTGTTTGATAGTCAAAAACTTTGTTTGGAATAAGAATGTCCAATAAATTTAAACCCTTTGTTGCTCTACCACCACAAACTCCAACCATAATTAGGTACTTTGGAGAAAATCTGGCTAAAATTTGGGTGGAAAGAAATGTAGCTTCCACCATTCCCATTTTGGTTTGAAAGTCAATCAAAACTATTTTGTCAGAATTTTTTAACTTAGCAATTTTCATTGTCTCAAAACCTATAACAGGCTTATCATCTTCCAGAAACTCTTTTAGGCTTTCGAATTCATCTTCATAAAGAGCAGCAATAATTGCAACATCAACATGCTCATAAGTAGGAACAACAGCGGTTTTACTAATTTTTCCTTTACTGCGAATTTCTCCAACTGTTGTCATTTTAGCAGAGTTAATTATTTTGTATAAACTGCCAAGATATATTGGCTCTTTTTTTATCTCTTCAAGGATTTCTATTGAAACATCATCAGGATATCTTGAAACAACATTAAAATCAATTCCTTTGACAGATAAGGATTTCATTGATTCTTCTCCTGGAGTGTCAGTATTCAGTGATTTTTTTATTGATGCGTTCGGATGTATCCAAATAACAACTTTAGTTGATTCTGCAAGAGAGGCAATTAAATAGTCAAACTGTTTTCCATCTTTTACTTGAATAAACGGAATTTGAAAGACATCAAAGTATTTGTAAACTGGCTTATCATCAGGATTACCGTCATTACTATCCTGAACAGCATAATCATAACTTTCGTCATTAATGAGAATGTGAAGTGCATTTTCCATGTGATTAATTTTTTATTGCAATTGGTAGTATTATTTCAAATTCATAATGCGGTTTAGACTTTGTTCTGGTTTTCCCTGCATAGCGGCTGATAATATTTCTGATTGTTATTAAACCACTTTCATTCTTATCTTCTTCAAAACCCTCTGTTTGAACATAGGTAATTGTAACATTTTTGGTATCCTCAAAATAATTAATGCTTGCAGTAGCCTTACTTGCATGAAGTGATTTATTAACCATTAACTCCATGAAAATTAAACGGAGTAAATAAGGATGAATAGAAAGATTGACTGTAGAAGGTATATCAAACTGAATATTACAATTTCCATTGAGTGATTCATATTCTTTCAAAGTGCTTTGAGCTACTTGACTAAGGTTAGACGTTGCTTTTATGAAGAATTTGGGTAACTGATTACTAAGACGGAAAAAGGTTTCATTAAAATTTTCAAGCGTTTTATAAAATACATTGAAAGTGAAATAAAAGAAAACACTCTTCTTAACTATTTTGACAATCACTTTTTGCATTATTCAATCAT
>Ga0351916_1027_pt2 | contig 52011 bp, 49 predicted proteins | sample TotcelHT113001N3_FD_206868 | JGI IMG/M metagenome (GOLD analysis project Ga0351916, IMG submission 206868) | Enriched cells from coal bed in the Powder River Basin, Montana, United States - Total cells T11 rep1 HSBNCT.T11.300.1.N3 ... | reverse complement strand
CAGCGGCTGGGCCTCACAGTTCGGCGGCGTCACGCACCCCTACAGGCAACACGTATGGGTCCATGCCTGCGTCAACGCCATCGCCCAGAACATCGCCGGCGTCCCCCTCCTTTTTTGCACCGGTAGCCGCAAGAACAAGAAGATCGTGGAGACCGGGCCCCTGGTCCAGGTCATGGAGACCCCAAACCCCATGATGTCCGGGGCCCAGCTCACCGAGGCCACCTATGTTTTCCTGGGGATCACCGGGGAGGCCTTTTATATCCTGGATCGGGGCAACATCACCGAAGTTCCCAGGGAGATTTGGACCTTTCATCCCAGCCGGTTCCAGCATGTCGTTGATGAAGGCTCCGGTCTGATAAGGGGCTGGGTTTATACCAGAGGCACCAAGCGAATCCCCCTGGAACCTCACGAGGTCCTGTTCTTTCGCTATTTCAACCCGGACGATGATTACCGCGGCCTCTCCCCGCTCCAGGCGGCCAAACTGGGAGTTGATCAGGACTTTTGGGCCGCCCAATATAACGCCAATTTTTTTCGTAATGGGGCCCAACTCCGGGGATATCTGGAGACTGATGAAAACCTGAGCCCGGATGAATTTGACCGAATCCTGGCACAGTTTAATGACCGGCACCAGGGAGTCTCCAAGGCTCACCAGATTGGTCTTTTGGAAGGTGGCCTCAAGTACAAGGAAGCCGGCCTCTCTCAAAAGGATATGGATTTCCTGGAGGGCCGCAAATACAACCGCGAAGAGGTCATGGCGGTCTACAAAGTCCCCAAGAGCGAACTGGGGCTTTACGAGCAGATCAATTTCGCCACCGCCAAGACCATGGACCGGGTCTTCTGGACCAAGACCTTGCTCCCCAAGATGTTGCTCTTTGAGAACATCGTCTGGTCCCAGTTTCTCTCGAAACTCGGCGGTCCGGAGATTTGGGCCGAGTTCGACCGTACCGCCATCGACGCCCTGAAGGAGGACCTGGCAACCCTCCTGGAAACCAGTCAGAAGTTTTGGGGCATGGGCGTCCCTTTTAACACCATCAATGAAACCCTGGGGCTGGGCTTCCCCAAGATCGAGGGCGGAGACACCGGTTATCTGCCGTTCAACATGGTGCCGATGGGAGCTGCAACTCCGCCGGCGCCGCCTGCCACCGCACCCGCAGAACCTTCGAAGGCGGCCGAGTTACCCCCTTCTCGCGCCGCCTCTCTCCAACTTCCAGCCCCGGCTGAGCGTGACGCCAAGAGCTACTGGCAGCATTACAACCAGCTGCGCACCGCCCTGGAGGAGAAGTTTCAGAGCAAGATCAAGCGTTATTTCTTCGAGCAGCGCAAGCTCCAGTTGCAGCTCCTGGCCGACAAGCTGGGCGGCAAGGCCTTGTTTAACCATGTCAACACGACCAAAAAGATTGATCCCGACGACCTCCTGTTCGACCTGGACGAAGCCAACAGCAAATTGAAAAAAGTGGCCTGGCCCCTCTACCTGAACATCGGCCAGGAAGCGGGGCAGGCCTTTTATGACGAGTTGGGAGTCGACCCGAGCGATTTCGTCATCCAGGACAGCGCCGCCCTGGAGGTGCTCAAGACCAAGCTGATCAAGGTGGTCGAGATCAACGACCTCACCCGGGAGATGCTGCGGAAAACGCTCACTGAGGGGTTGGCGAATACGGAGTCTGTGAGCGAGTTGCAGCAACGGGTCCGGGACACCTTCAATTTTACCGAGGCCCGGAGCCTCACCATTGCCCGCACGGAAACGGGCCAGTCAATGGGGGCGGCCCGGGATGCGGCCATGGACCAGTTGAAAGTTGAGAAAATCGAATGGGGCACCGCCGGGGACGGGGAGGTGCGGGAAACCCATGCGCTCAATGCGTCCCTGGGGCCGATAAAGCGGGGCGAACTTTTCCCCAACGGCTGCGCTTACCCTTGTGACCCGGCCGGCGCGGCGGGGGAAGTAATCAACTGCCGATGTGTGGGTATTCCCGTTTTGGAGAAGGATTGAGGCCATGGCCAGGAAGCTGGGCGTCAAGTTTTCGCCAAGGGTTTTGGAGATGCTGGTTCGTGTCGGCGCCAGAGTCACCGGTAGCCATAACTTTGCGGCCCGGCTGACCTCGAACGGCATTCCGGAGAATTACCACCTGGTGAACAGTGGTGTGGATCGGGAAACCGGGGAATTCTTCCTGGTTTTTGCCGAGCACCACAAAAAGGCCCCGGGGCCGGTGGAATGGCAGGCCCCGGTCTACGAAAAGGAGGAAGACGATGTTGTTAATCCATAAAGCCCTTGATTTTCAGGTGCGACAGGTCGGCAACCCCGAGGACCGCACCCTGGAGTTCATCGGTTCCACTGCCGCGGTGGATCGCTACGGCGACATCATCGAACCGGCCGGCTGGGATCTGAAGAACTATAAGAAAAACCCGGTTTTCCTCTGGGGGCACAATTATTCGATGCCTCCCATCGGCAAGGCGGTAAGCGTCAAGGTCACCGATGACACCCTGGTCTTCCAGATCCAGTTTGCCACCGCCGAGGAATATGCTTTTGCGGACACGATTTACCGGCTTTACCTGGGCGGCTTCCTCAAGGCGACCAGTGTGGGCTTCCAGGACCTGGAGCGGGAACCGATCATCGATAAGAAGAACGAAGGCCGGCAGACCGGCTGGCACTTCCTCAAGCAAGAGCTTTACGAACTGAGCGGCGTGACGGTCCCGGCCAACCCCGACGCCATTATGATGGCGGTCCAGAAGGGAATTATCACCCAGGAGGAGGCGGCCGGCTTCCCCAAGGAAGCTCCCTCGGATCCTCCCTTGAGCAACATCGACCAGAGGCTGGCCAAGCTGGGCCTCGAACCGTCCAGCGACCAAACCATCCTGGCCCTGTGCGACCTAGTGGAGGACCTACAGGAGCAACTCTCCAAAACTCCGGGCGTCGGCCTCAATCTTACCCTCTCCGATGAGCAGACGGCCCTACTGCAAGCAGCGGTGGAGGCTGCCATTGCCAAGGCCGGCGCCGTCTTAAACGCCAAAAACAAGGAGGCCCTGACCCAGGCCCGGGACCTGATCAGCCAGGTTCTGGCCGCGGCCGAAAGCTCTTCCTCCGAAGGCCTTGCCGCCACTCCTAACCAAAGCATCTATTCCCTCGCGTTGAACCCCGGCCAAGAGCCTCATGGGGGGAGACCAGCGGGGGATTCTGTCAATCTGACTGAAATCTTGGCAGGCACCAAAGAATTGCACCAGCTTACCTGCCCGTCCAATCCGGGCTAAGGAGCGAGATCATGCCGAATACAGTACTTGCGGAACAGATCAAAACCATGCTGGAGGAGGTCAAGGGCCAGCTCGAAACCAAAACCGAGGACGGGCAGGTCATTAAGCTGCTCGACGTCTTCAAGATGTTCCCGGCGCTCCAGGAGAAATACACCTCCCTGGAAAAGCGCCTGGAGGAGTTCGAGAAGCAGGCCAAGAGCCGCAAATGGGCCACCGGCCTTGCCGGCTTGGAACTGGAACTGGAAAAGAACAAATTTTCCCTGTGCCGGGCGATTCATGCCATGCGCACCAATAACTGGGACAAGGCCAAGTTCGAGGCCGATGTCTTCCGGCAGACCCGGGCCCTGTCCACCGGTGATGACAGCGAAGGGGGCTATTTAGTGCCCGCCCAGGCTATGCCGGAGTTCATCGAAATGTTCCGGGCCGAGGCGGTGTGCATCCGCATGGGGGCCCGGGTCATCGACGGCCTCACCGGGGCCCCGGTGACCTTCACTCGCCAGACCGGGGGGGCCACCGCTTACTGGGTCGGCGAAAACAAGGAGATCACCGAGAGCGCCCTTAAGGTCGGCGAACTCAAGATGATTCCTAAAAAAGTGGCGGCTCTGACCAAGCTGAGCAACGAACTGGTGCGCATGTCCAATCCCGGTGCCGAGTCCATGGTGCGCCAAGACTTCGCCATCGCCCTGGGCCTGGCCATCGACCTGGCGACCTTGCGGGGTTCCGGCTCCGAGAACCAGCCCCTGGGGATCGCCAACACCCCGAATATCAATGCCGTGATCCTGGGCGACAACGGCGGCCTGCCGGATTTCGACACCTTCACCGACATGGAATATGAGGTGAGCGTGAATAACGCCCTCCGGGGCAACCTGGGATTCGTGTTCCACCCGGCGATTCGCCGCCTCCTCAAGAAGCTGAAGATCAAGCAGTTCACCGGTGACACCTCCGGTGAATACGTCATCGCCCCCTTCAGCGATGCCCAACTCGAATCCTACCTGGGCTACAGGTTCGGCATGACCACGCAAATCCCCATTAACCTGACCAAGGGCAGCGCCATCAACTGCAGCGAGTTGTATTTCGGCAACTGGGCGGAAGTGCTCATCGGCCAGTGGTTGGGGTTTGAAATCCTGGCCTCCAACGAGGCGGGGACCGCTTTTGCCAGCGACCAGACCTGGGTGCGCATCATCTCCCAGGTGGACATCGCCCTGCGCCATGCCCAGAGCATGTGCCTGTGCAGCGACGCCAAGATCGCTTAACCCTGAAACCCTGAGAGAGGGGGTCAGGGTCCTCGGGCTCGGGCCCCCGTTGCCATAGGAGAAAGCCATGAAAGGAAACGAAGACATCAAATCCGTCATCGGGATCGACCCCCAGGAGATCACCGGGGCCGTAGCCCCCGGGACCGCCGTTGAAGGTCCGGCGGTTGATCGCCAAGGTTTCGAGGAGGCCCTGGTCAACTTCCAACACGGAGCCTGCTCAGAAGGCGGCACCTTGAGCTGTAAGGTGCAGGAATCGGACACCACCACGGACGGGGATTTTGCCGACATTACCGGCGCGGCCTTCGTTAATGTTGCCGGCGGCGCCCTGGTAACCTCCGGGGGGTACGTCGGCCGCCTCAACCTGGCCGGCCGAAAACGGTACATCCGGGTGGTGGCCACGCTGGTGGGCGTCGACGAAACCGCCCTGGTTTCCGCCCTGGTGAGCCTGCACCAGGCCCGGGAGCTACCGGTTTCCCAGGTCAACGACCTGGCCTTCGACGTGAGCTAACCTATGGCTCTATACCGCGTCAGGGAAGGCTACGTAGTCCACCTTCCGGGGACTCGTCAGACATTATCGCCGGGGGAGGTCTTCGAGCCTTCCCCGGAGGTCCTCACAAAGCAGAGCTGGAAAATCGAGCCGGTAAAGGAGACCGAGCCTGTGAAAGAGGAACCGAAACCGGAAACCAAGGAAGTCAAAAAGCCGCCCCGGGAGCGGGCCATTAAACCGGGTGAGACAGTAACCAAGTAAAGAGAGCCGCCATGAACCTGACCACCATCGAAAGCGTGAAACGGCTGCTGGGAGAAACCGAAGCCCTGGATGCCGACGTTCAGGCCCAGCTCGAAGCCAAGATCGCCGAGGTGTCGGCCCGGGCTGTGTCCTCTTGCAACCGCGCTTTCGAGAAGGTGGAACGGGTCAGCTATCACAATGGCGGGGGGCGCTACCTCTATCTCTCGGAAATGCCGGTTGCAGGAATCACCGAGGTTCTCTGGGCCCCTGATTGGGATTGGGATGCAGCCACGGTTTACGGCGCGCCGGACTATGCGTTGCTCTCCGGAGGCATGGTGGGGTTTCGCTGGGGATTATGGCCCTCCGGGGACAAGGCCCTGCGGATAACCTACACCGGGGGCTACGACCCGGCCCCGGCAGAAGGTGAAGCGGAACCTGAAGGTTATGTAGCGATCCCGGCGGATCTGGAAGGCGCCGTGTGCCAGCAGGTAGTTTATGAATGGCGCCGGCGCAATGACCCCGGCCTCAGTGCGGTTTCTCTCCCGGACGGGACGATCAATAAGATGCAGGTGGGTGAATGGCTGGAGTCGGTGAAGGCTGTTCTTAACCGTTACCGCGTAAGGCCCGGGTAAAAAATGGCTGAGAAAGATGCAATCGAAAGCCTGGATAAAATCATCGAAAAACTGATCCCCAAGGCGATCCAGGCAGTCACCCGCACGGCCAAAAAGGTTGAGGCAAAGCTGCTCCGGCAGCATATGTCGGGGCATAGCGATAGTTCCTTGGGCAAGCGTACCGGTGCCGCGGCCAGGAGCTTGAAAGCAGATCCGGCCACGGCTAAAGGCACCGTTGTCACTTCCAAAATTACCGGCGGAGTGAACTATCTCAGAATCCATTTTACCGGCGGCATCATCAAAGCCAAAAAGAAGTTCCTGACCATCCCCACAGATTTTGCCAAGACCAATGCAGGAGTAGCTAAGGGACGGATGGTCAAGGAGGGCAATACCTGGACGTTTTTGGGGATGCCGACCTTCATAGCCAAAGGGGTGATCTTCGGCAAGGTTGGCGGCCCGAACGCACGTTCAGAGGGTATCCGGCAGCGTCGGGCGGCGGGGGAGAAGGTCGGCAACGGGCAGATCATTCCCCTTTTCATCCTCAAGAACTCAGTGGTCATCAAACGCCGGATTGACCCCAAGGTGGACATAGTCGATTGGGCCAGGCCGGTTTTGACCCAGGAACTTAAAAAAGCCGGGCTTCTCAAGGTCGGATGACGCCATGGCAGATACCATCAAAACCCAGGTGATGAAGTCCTTGGGAACGGCCTTGATTTCCGGGGTCGCCGGAGTTGAAAAGGTGCATCGCCGCGATCCTACAGGAACAGACCTGGAAAAGATCAAACAGGCGCAGTTGTTCTTTTATGAAGACGACCACGAGCGGGCGCGGGGCAACCGGCACGCCCAAGGAACGATCCGTCTGGAGATGGTGGCTTGGATTCGCTTCAAGGCCGACAAGGATCACGGCTATCCAACCTTTTACGAACAGGCGGACGAGATCGCCGCCCAGGTTTACATGGTGATGAACGGCCCTTCAGTCCTCGCCAGCCCGGTAATCCGGGTGCAAGAGGAACTGAAGCGCCCGGCCATCGGCAATGAGTCTTTTGGCGAGTTGGTCTTGCGTTACCGAGTAACCTACGGTCACGCTCTTAATAACCCTTTTACCGCCACGTTAACGTAGGAGGTACAGCCATGCAGCCGCCGAACCTTGACAATCTGACTTTGCCGGGCGGCATAGTCTTGAATTTCGATGTCGGAACCGGGATGCGGGACCTGGGCGAGATCGTCCCTGACAGTCTGGAGATCGAACCCAAGAGCACGGAGTACGTCTTTGAATCTCAACGCTCCGGCAAATTGCGTCCCGCCAGGGTTTTCTCCATTAAAGAAGAAGTCACCATGAAATTCAAACTGGTGGAGCCGGTGATCGACAACCTGCGGCCCTTCCTCAAAGGCGGCGCCATCACCGTGGTGGGCCAAGGGACTGCCGCGGTAGTGGACCAGAAAGCCACCCTGAACGGCACGCTGCTCGCCTCCCTGGGGAAATACGGCCTATCGACGGTAACGGTGCGCCAGTTCCTGGATAAGTGCTTCGTCTTTGACGGGGCGGCCTACACCGATCATTCCGCCGAGGTCGACGCTCTGGCCGGAACCCCCTTCACTACCTTACAAGACGCCGGCGACGCCCTCTATCTGGGCAAGTTGACCCCGTTCTCCGAAGTCTATTTCAACTTCGGGACTGAGGGGGTTTATGGCGGTGTGGTGGTGGAATACTGGAACGGCAGCGCCTGGGCGGCGGTGAGCGGTCTGGCGGGTGCGGCCGCGGCCCTGGCGGCCGACGGTAAGATGAACTGGGACTTGCCCACCGATTGGGCCACCACCATCGTCAACAGTTCCGAGGCGATGTATTGGCTCAAGATCACCGCCACCACCCCCTGGACCACTCCGGCCACCATCAACTGCATCCGTCAGAACGGGGTGCAGAACACCGACTGGATTCTGGACCCTGGCCAGGTGGCCGGAGGCCTGGAAGTCGGGAAGGTCGGGCGTCTGTCCGGGGGCTTCCTGGAAGACGGCGAAGAGGTGAAGGTGTCTTTCACCTACACCACCTGGGAGAGCCTGAAATTCCCGGTGGCTACGGCCAGATTCCAGGAAGGGGCTGCCCGACTGGATTTTGCTCCCTCCACTGGCCTGTCCGGCAAGTACCACGTCCCCAAATGCCAGCTCAAGCCTGACGGGGCGCTCTCCTTCGACCCCAAGAAGGAACTTCAATTGGGGATGATCCTGGAGGTCCTGGACAATAATGAGAATACTCCCGCCGCCCCCTTTGGCGAGTGGGAATCTCTGAGCGAGTCCTGACGAGGAATTTATGACCCAAAAACTCCCAAAGACGGCGGGGCCTCCGACTCCGTCTGGCCTTGATGAGATGAAGGTCCTTCTGGAAGGACCGATAAAGGTGGGCAATTACCAAGTCAGGGCCTGGACCCTGAAGCAGTTCGATGCGGTTTATCCCTTGGTCAAACCGATTGCCCGGAAATTGGTGACTGCGGGCTTGACTTTCGACAATCTCGAAGATTTTGCCGCGGGAGAATTTGTCGAGTTGCTGCCGGAGTTAATGCCGGAAATTCGGCCGCTCATAGCCGCAACCTTGGGTATCCCTCTGGCGGAGGTGGAAGGCCTGGACTGGGGTCAAGGAAGCTCTCTCGCCATAGCTATCATCGTCCAAAACCTGGAACCGCTAAAAAACTGTGTGGCCCTGATTCCGCAACTGACCAGCAGGATCAGGGCCTTCACCCCCTAGCCTTGACCCTGCTGGTCGATGACTTGGTGAGTCGGGGGCACCGGGAGCAGGAGGTGTTGGACGGCTATTCGGTGGCCAAGGTTCTGAATTATTCCCGGGCCGCCCGTCTCAACCGCCGGCGGAAAGTCCTGGATCAAGCGGTGGCCGTTTCGCTTGGCATCCGGGACGCCCTGAACCCGGCCGGCAAATTGATTCCGGTCTGGCTCGCAGCCGGGGAGGAATCAGAAGCAGCGACCACCCCGGCACGCCGCTTGAAACCAGAGACCCTATCCTGGTTTCAACAGCAACCGAAGACCAGATCATCCGTGAAAGGGAAGGACTGACGTATGGCCGATAATGAAGCCCTTGGGGTCTTGCTCAGCAAAATCGTAGTGGACCTGGCGGACATGAAGAAGAACTTGTCCGAGGGCCGCCGCGACATGCAAAGCTTCAAAACCATGGCCGCGGATGTAGGGGCCTCAGTCAAGAAGGCCCTCGCCTTTGCCGGCGTGGCGGTGGGGATCTATGAGATCGCCAGCGCCTTGAAATCCTTCGCCCAAGAAGCGGCAATGGTGGGGGCCAGGACCGAAACCCTGGACATCGCCATGCAGCAGGTGGGCAAAACTTACGGGGTGTCGGCGGCCTCCCTGAAATTCTACGTCGACGAACTCAAGGGCGCCGGGATCACTACCCAGGAGTCCATGACGGCCGTCACCAAGGCCCTGACCACCGGCATCCCCCTGGACCAATTAAAGGACCTGGCTACCCGGGCAAGAGATATCGCAGTGGTGGCCGGGATCAACACCTCTGAAGCCCTTAACCGGATGATGCAGGGCATCATCTCCGGGGAACAGGAAACCCTCCGCCGCCTGATGATCCAGGTGGGGCATACGGACGATATTTACAAGCGTTTTGCGGCCACCCTGGGGAAAACCAAAGAAGAACTAAACTCGGTCGAGAAAACCCAGGCCATGCTCAATGAGGTCATGCGCCTGTCCGCGGGCTTTGCCGGCACCGCGGCGGCGGCGGACGCCTCGGTGGGCAAGCAGCTTCAGTCGATGGCCCGGTTTGCGCAAGAGGCCAAAAACGCTTTGTGGGCCCTATTTGAACCGGTGATGAGCGCCGGGGTGCAGGAAATGACCCAGGGCTGGAAGGATTTAAAGACCTGGGCCGACGCCAACCAGGCAAGTTTGAAACGTTGGGGACAGGAAGGCGCAGCCTGGCTTAAATGGCTGGCGACAGGCATCCGTGATATCGGGGCCTTCATCGCTGAAAACAAGAACCTGATCAAGCCCCTCTTGGAATTATACGTTGCCAGCAAGGCGGCGGGTTGGATTGCCGGCATGGGGTCAGAAATTAAAAAGACGACTGTCGAGGTTGGAATCCTGGCAGCTCTTTTGGGCAAGCTAAAGGCCCTGATCGGCGGCCCCTGGCGGATAGTAATTACCGTGGCCCTTTTCGGCCTTTATGAAGCCTGGAATGCGATTCAGCGGTTGAGACAGCAGGCAGGCTTTACCCCTCAAGCTGGAGCCATATCAGGGGCTATTCAGGAAGGCCGGGCCCGGGATAAGGCCCGGGAAGCCAAGGAATTGGATATCGCCGGTGCTGAGGCTGCTCGGGAAGCGGAGCGCCGGGGGATCAGTACCGAGCAATATCTTGAGCTCGCAAAGGAAGAGCAGAGGCGGACCATAGAAGGCCGGTACAAGAAATATACGGCCCCTTCCGTCTTACCGGCGGTACTGCCAGAGCATGAAACACCCGCGGAAAGGGCAGAGCGGGAAGCCAGAGCAGCCCATGATAAGGCGTTGGCCGATGCCCCCAAAGCATTAGACAAAGACAAGAAAGGCGGGGGCGGGGGCGGCAAGGAAAGCATCGACTCTCTCCTGGCGCCTATGCTGGCTATGTACAAGGCCAAGCGGGAAGCAGAGCTTCAGGATGCCCAAAGCTCGCTTGAACTGCTCAAATCCACCAATGACAAGAAGCGCGCCGAACTGGAGAAGGACCTGGCCGAGGGAGTGATTGACGGCCAGACTTATTATCAGCGCCTCCAGGAATTGCAGCAGCAGGAGACCACCGCGGCCCTGGCGATGATTGAGAAAAAAAAGGTGGCCCAGGCCAAGGCATACCAGGAATCCCTCACCGAAATCGAAGCCGATCCGAAGATGAGCGATGAGGCTAAGTCCATCGCCCGGCAGAAAATGGCGGCGGAGAACCAGAAGACGTTATCGAAGCTGGCCCTGGAGGGGGCGCAGGCCAAGTTGGACGGCGAGGTCAAGGTCACCAATGAACTCAAGCGCCAGGTGGAGGTGCAGAAACAGTTCACCCGGACGGTGGAGGATTTGGAAAATGCCATTGTCTGGGGGCCGATTGAGGAGCAAGAAGCGAAGCTGCGGCAGCTATATTTGGAATGGCAGCGGGCCAAGGCCGATGCCCTGGACGCCGGAGCCTCCCCTGGTCTACTGGCCCGCATGGACACCGCCTATCAGGGCAAAATTTGGGCCGCTTCCCCGGAAGCCGAACAGGCCAAAGGACTGGCCGGCAGTATCACGTCCAGTTTCAGTTCCCTCGTGGATTCCCTGTCGAGCGGCACGACGGACCTGAAGACCTCCCTTAACTCCATGTTCAAAGGGGTCTTCAATGAGGCCCTGAAACCCGGGCTAAAGAGCCTGGAACAATTACTGATGAACGGCTTCAAGGAACTGTTCGGGGCGGTGGGGGGCGCGGTAGGCAGCGCCATCATGGGGGTCATCGGCCTGGCGGGTATGCTCCTGACCAGCAGTAGCAGTAAATCCTTCTCATCCTCCGGAGTAACCAGCAACGTTACCAGCTCCGAGGCGGTACGGGGCATCATCGCCGGGGAGACCAGCATTCCCATTGCCGAAATCAGTTTGTCGCTATCTGAGGCGGTGGCCCCCCATCTCTCGGTGCTCCAGCAAATCGAGGCCAATACCCGCGGTGGGGGTAGGGGTACTGCGCAAGTAAACGTCAATTACCAGGGCAACCAGGAAAACCGGGCGACTACCAGGGAGTCCATGGAAGCCTACTTTCGGGAGTATCTGCTTATGGGGGCAGGGGCTCGATGAACGATTACGGCCACATACCACCTGAGCTTATGAAGCGGGTGAGAGGCATGTTCCTTACCCTCTTCGGTGGGAAGGAAAAACTGGATTGCTGGCTGACCAGGATAGCTGACGAGTTGGCCGACGCCGATAATCCGGCAAATCGCCCCATCAGGCTTGACCCGTCGCTGATACCGGAAGAGTTCCAGTCCCTAATGCATCGGCCGAAAGAAGTGGTTGACCTCATCGTTGAAAGGCTGGACAGCCTGTCGGTCTTTGGGTACACGGCAAAGGTCATCGAGCAGGGCGAGGCATCTCTGGCCATAGTGTCGGACCAGGCAAGCGGCCACGTCATTGAAGAGGCGGCAGGTCCCGACCCGGATAACCTGATCCACTCCTTGGTGAAGAAATACGGGCACAACCTTGAGGTAGTGAAGGAGTAGCTTATGTCTTTTCCCAGCACGCTGACCGGCGCCATAGACGGTGTGACCGAGATTGAGGCGGCCCACCTGAACAATCTGGAAGCAAAGGTGGGGGTGGACAACTCAATAGACCCGAACAGCCTGGATTATAAGTTAAGAAACCCCTCAAGCTCTGATCCGGGGCATAAACACACTGCTGGGGCTTTTACTGGTGGTTTTGACGGGGACGTGTTTTTCCGGGACCCCGCCGACCACCTGTGGAAACCCGTAGGCCCGGATAATGCCAATCTCGTAGCCAAGACCGGGGCCCAGACCATCGCCGGGGTCAAGACTTTTACCAGCATTCCGATACTTCCGGCCTCTGATCCCATAGCTGGTAACGAGGCGACCCGCAAGACCTACGTGGATGCCGAGGTGGCCCTCAAAGTGGCCAAGGCCGGGGACACCATGTCCGGCAACCTGGCCATGGGAGGCAACAACATCACCGGCGTCGGGACGCTGGTGGCGGCCAATGCGCAGTTGACCAATCCCTTGCCCTCAATTTACGGTGGTACGGGATTCCAATCATTTACTCCCGGGGACATACTTTACGCCTCTCACTCCAATGCCCTGGCTACGCTGCACATGGTAGCCGCAGGGAGTGTCCTGTTATCTGGTACTGGATTGGGTGATCCACCAGGTATGCCGGGATGGGGGAAGGTGGGGCTTACGACTCACGTCTCCGGCATCCTGGGTTCAGCCAATGGGGGTACTGGAAACGGCTTTGCAAAATTTACCGGGCCGACCACCGCCGAGAAAACCTTCACCTTGCCAGATGCTTCGGCCACGATCCTCACCACCAATGCTGCGGTGACTGCGGCGCAGGGCGGGACGGGCCAGTCATCCTATGCGGTGGGCGACCTGCTTTACGCTTCTGCCGCCAACGCCCTATCCAAGCTGGCGGATGTGGCTGTGGGTCAAGTCCTGGTGTCCGGAGGGGTAGGGGCTGCTCCGGCCTGGAGCAATGCTCCAGTTTTATCTGGAGACTTATCCTTCGGTGCCAATGACGGGGTTAGGGTTCTCGGAATTCAGCGCCGCACTACTGCTGGACAACCCGGATACCAACTCACGGTCAAAGCCAATGGATCTACTGATGGTTCTACTGACCAGGATGGCGGCACTCTCGTATTAAGAGGTGGGCAGTCAACTGGTGCTGGACTAAGTCGGGTTCAGATCCAAACCTCTCCTGCTGGTGCGGCTGGAAGCGCCCGCAGGTCTCCTGTGACGATCATTGATATTGAGGGGAACAAAATGGCGTTTTTCGGCGCTTCCCCTGTTGTCCAACCAGCCTTACTCTCTGATCCGGCGGCGGATACAGCGGCTCTGGCAAGCTGGGCTGCGAGCATTAACGATTATCTCATCAACTTGGGCTTTATGGCCTCAGCATAAGGAGAGCAAAGATGTCGAAGCCTGACCTTAACCCCGTGGAAGAGCAGAAATTAGCCCAACCCACTCCGGAAGAAGTCAAGAAAATCCTCCAGGCCGACCGGATGGCCCGGGAACAACGGGCCGCGGCCCGTATCAAACAAGTCCTGGAAGAAGAGCGTTGCGTCATGAATCCGGTGATGGTGCTGGCCAACAGCAATGTCTCCGGGCGCATTGAAATAACCGCGGTGGACTGACATGGGCGAACGTTTAAAGGCCTCCTTCTTTGCCTGCGTAGGTGGGGGTGGAGTGCTGACCTTCGTGGGCACCGGAGCGGACCAGGCCGTCTACTGGTTCCTGGAAGCCATTGATCCCCGGCCAGGCGAAGGGCCATGGCCTCCGGTGGGGAGGTTACAGCGGCCCCGTTATCGAGTGAGCCCCATACGGTTTGGCACGGGGTTTTATTATGGCATCAGGATACCGTATGGTGGGACCGTCCGTTGGCACTCGGTCAATGAAGTAGACTCGGGCCTCACGCTTACGGATGCCAGCAAGCATGCGACCAACATTTACCTGGCGCCTAAGAAGCCGCCCCTGATCCGCTACGGCATGCACTACAAATTCGGCGAAGTCAAATACGGTGAGGGGTCCGGGCTCTACGACCGGGTGACGGTCAAGGCGGTGCTGGACTGATGAACGAGAAGGTCTTTGAGAGCGCCAAGCTGGCCCAGCCGGTTGCGACCGGGGACTACTGGCAGCACCTGTGCTACGTCAGCACCTGGGACGCCTTTCTGGCTCAGTCTGTCCATGAGTGGTCCAAGGTGTTCCGTGATGGGACCAAGGTGAAGTTCGGTAAACCCTCAGGCAGTTACACCCCGCTGGGGCGGGTGAAGGGATTCCCGGCTTACTGGAACCAATGGACCTTCAAAGTTTACCCAGCCTTTGAGATCAACGGCCTTCCCAATCCCAATGAGGTGCTGAACCCCAACTGGGACATCAGTTACAGCCTGGGGCCGAACTCGGTTTCGAGTAGGTTTATCGACGACATCAACCAGGTGTATCTGCACCAGCCGACCGCCAATCGGATTGATATTTACAATCTGGGAAACGGGCAGAGGGTGGGGGAGATCGCCCACAACGCCGGAGAATACTTCACTTCCCTCGCCTGGGTACAACCTGGCCAGGTGGCGGGCCTGTGTAAAACCAGCGGCAAGGTCATGGTCATGGACTACCTGAGCAGCCCTCGGGTCCTGGTGACCGGGCGCATCGACCCCTTCAAGGTTGCGGCCTATGACAGCACGTTCAAGTTGTTTTTCAGCATTGGCACGGACCACAAGACCAGGGTTTATTGTGGAGAATTGTGGCCCAATGGTTTATCCGTCCCGGTTTTCGAGCCTGCGATCGTCTATGGGCTTAAGGGAAACCGGGTGAGAATCCGGCTTACCGGCCAGGACGGCGAGCCCTTATCCGGATGGTGGGTGAACTGGGAACTGGAAGACGTGGGCAGTGGAATCATCGGTTCATTAGATAAGTACGGCAATCTTACTGATGCTGACGGTTACGCCTCGAATCTCTATATCGGGCCGAACGATGGCTCTACCGGCCAGTGCAAAATCAAAGCCAGGGTGGTGCTCTGATGAGCCTGTGGCCCCTGAACACCGTAGCGCCGTGCATGGAATACGTTGACAACGGGTCGTGTGTTCCGCCTCCTGGGCCTCCGCTATGGGGACCCCTTGGCTTGACCTACAATGGTCAGCTAATTACCTGTCCGAAGCATTACCGGCAGTCCACAAATTCGGTGGCCAATTTCTTCTACGAACCGGGAAATGATCGGATCATTGCCCATATCGTGTTGAATACGACCTATTGGCCGAGTTGGGACGTACAACGCTACGAGTTCAACGCCGAAGACGGTGCCTGGTGCAATCGGGAAGAGGCCCTGGCCAGGCAGGCCTGGATTGGCATCTGGGGGGCGGCCTATACCAGAGCCGCCACCATGGGGAGCTTGGGCAAGATTTATGCTTGCCGTAATAGTGAGACCAAAATTCGAGAGGTCAGTTGGGAATACGCTGAGCCTGCAACTAACGGTTGGTGGGTTGATCCTTACACCTGGAATCCCAAGTCCATCTATGGCTACGCCGTGGTCAACCGGATCGACAACCTGCTGGCGGCGGCGGCGAATTGGACGTTGGACTGCTGGCGCAATATCGGCACCACGCCGGAGCGCTTTGCCCAACTTAGGTTGCCCAATGTGCTGAATTATCTGGCTTACGAATCGCGCAACTACTGCTGGGTTATCACCCAGGACGGGGTGATTCTCAAGGCTGATTACCAGATACCCCGCTGGGAGATGATTTCCACGGTTCAAAACCCCGAGGTGGATGCGCTGAAATATTTCATCACCTATGACACCAAACGCAAACGGGTGGTGGTGTTTCGTCAGCGCCCGGATGCTGCAGATGGCGCCTGCCAACACCAGTTGGAATTTTATTACCCCATGGTGAAGGCGGGCCAGCTTACCCAGCCGGTGCCGGTGACCTCGCTTAAGGCCGGGAACCACATCATCCTGGCGGCGCACCTCATCGGTGATGCCGGGGAGGGGATGACACCTTATACCGTGGCAGGCGAAATGATATCCCCGGTAGAAGGTCGCCTGGTAACACCATTCTCGGGCACCGAGTTGAACGGCCGGGTCTGCCTCCAGTACCAGGCCCCGAATGAAGCCTGCACCGAGACCCTCAAGCTGGGAGTGACGGTGGAGGAGTCATAACATGGCCGAGTTGACCTCAGAAACCACCTTTACGGTGATTGCCGCCCCCGAGTATTTCGAGGAATCGGAAGACCTGTACCTCCACCCGGAAAACGCCGGGACCTTGGCCCTCCGGGAATTGCGCTATCCCGGTGATGTCCTGCCGCCTCTTTTCTATGAGTCGAACCCGGATTTCTGGGAGAACTTCGATTCGGTGCCCATGACCAACCGTCCCCAGGTTAAGGCGGAACTCACCATCGCTTCGGTCCAGATTGTCCAATGGCCAGGATATCTCCCGGACCGTTCGGTCAAGGAGGTCTGGCGGGGCTCAGACAGCCGGTCCCGGATGACCGGCCACATGCTAAGGCGGCTTTATGAATACTTCACCTACCCGCCAGATAGCGGCTATATCACCTGGTGCCCGAAAGATCGAACGGACCAGGCCTACCACATTCAGATCGAGAGCGTTCAGGCGGGCGGGCAGGACATCGTTTCATTTGATTGGGTGACATTGTATCAGGGCAGCGTAATTCCTTTTGACGTGACGTTTCAGTTCCGCATTATCGGGGAGGCTTAACGGTGCGCTACATCGCGGCATCATTTCAAGACGTGCTGGATAGCCGTCGCCGCCGTCTGGCTTACAAGATTTACGCCTGGGATCCCGGTACAGTTACGATTTCGCAGGTGGCTTCCGCTACGAGCAATCTTAGCCCCAGCATTCCGATGCCTATGGACCTCACCCCTTACGCCTCGGAGATTTCCTGGTCCGACAAGCAGCTCAGCTTCACCATGGTAGACCCGAGAAATCTTTTTCACCCGGACACCGGTGCCTACCGCAATTACCTGGGGGACGGGGCCATCCTTCGCCTGGTGGAGGGGGATGAGATGTTATCTGAGGATGATTGGGTGACGTCCTTCACGGGTCAGATTCACGGTCAGGTGGGCTGGAAAAAAGCCAGAAACACCGGGGAGATCACGGCCAGGGTGTCAGTCTTCGGGAGGGGCGAAACCCAAGCCTTCAAGCGTCGCAAGATCACTACCCGGGAGTACTCGGTGGGCACCGACCTGGGAATTGCCCTCTACGACATCTGCGAGACCTTCATGGGGCTGACCAAGGCTGAGGTCCGCATCCCCTTCACCCTGGGCAGACAGTTCAAGCACAAGGTAAACCAGCTATCCCAGGTGTCGCCCTGGGAGGCTATTACCTCGCTCCTGGAGGTGGTTTGCTATCAACCTTACTTCGATGGAGAAGGCAAACTCACCTACGTCAATAAGAGCTTGCAACGGCCACCAGCCAAGTTGCTGACAGATTACGTCAGTTGTATGGAGTTGGAGGTGCCGGAACACAGTCAGGACGGCATCAACAAAGTAAAAGTGGTGTTTTTGGATGCGGTACTTTCCCGGGTGGACGGCCCCTACCAGAAGCTGGGGGACGCCCAGGTCACTACCGGCTTTTTCTCCATGCATGAGACCTTGCCTTGCTGGTGGTCCGAGGATCACAAGCAGCGGGCGGACGGCACTACCATGCAGGTGATCAAGTCGGTGAACTCTGGCATCCTGCCGGTGGGAGAAGAAGGTTATTCCCAGATCGACGAGTTCCACGGTGAGATCGAGGTGGAAATCTCGGTCTGGGTTCCCATCCTGGCCACGGTGATGGCTTTGGAATATGTTGCCGCAGCATTTATCCCGGATGAGACCACGTCAGAGAGTTTCGGAGTCCAAAATGTAACCACCTTGCCATCCGGCGGGACGGTGCACGTTCACTCGGTGATTATTCCCACAGCCGTCAGTGAAGTCCCAGGTACGGGTCTTACCATTCCCTGGGGCAGAGTTCTTCAGGCGCAAGCCATGCTCGGGATCATGTTAATCCAGATGTCTATCGGCAGCGCCCAGTACGAGGTCTGGGGCACCCCCTATGACTACGCCTATCTGGAAAAGATGTCCATTGCCATGGAAGACGGTCTGGATTACTGGCTGGAGAACGAGAAGGAAATCAAGAACGACTTTATCGGCACCCATGACCAAGCCGACACCATTGCCGTGACCGAACTGGTTTGGGAAAAGAGTATGACCCGCATCCGGCGAATTGTCATTGAGGACGATCCGTCTTTGGAGGTGGGGGACATTGTAGGGATCCCGGATGGGAGAAAGATTCTGATCACCGGGCTTTCCAAGAAGATCAAGCGGGGCGAAGTCCCAAGCCTGGTTATTGACGGCTGCAAGGTGATGACCCCATGAGCATCCGAAAGATTATCGACTGGGCCATTCAAGACCAGAAATCGGAGATGAAGGGGAATATTGCCAGTCCCTTCTATCAATACCAAGATACTGCCGGTAGTTGGGTGTGGGCCTGTGATGTGGACCTGGGCGGAGGGGAAGAAAACAGCGTCCTGCGCTCGGTGCCGGTGGCCTCAAATAATCGGGATGTCGTTTATGCCGAGCAGGGTAAAGGCGTTTCTCTGTCCCGCATGGGAAGTGGTAAGTGGGCCATAACCGGTCTGTCCAAGACCCTCAACTCCACGGTGCGCATGACACTCGTCACTTTTGAGGACGACGTCTTTCAAATCTCCAGCAGCAGAATGGTGGGAAATATTTTCCGGCCCCTGTCTTATGGGGAGCTGGGCACATTGATCGCCCCTTATGGTTATGGCGTGTTGCCTTACGGGCTGCAGGGGAAGTTTGACCCCGACGGCAACCTGATCGGAATCGTGGAGTCCTGATTATGAGCGTCTCGCTTTTCAAAGCCTTTGTCCAGGGGATGACGGATTACATTGTCAAGCACAATGCGAATTACGCCCTCATCGAGACCAATTTGAATTACCTGCTCGGGATGGTCACCGGGCAAGCCGGCGGGGACATTTCGGTCCCGCCCGGCCTCAAGGAAGTTTTTGATCGCAAGGGTCTTATCGGCATAGGCTCCTACGGCTTCAATGCAGGAACTTTAACCGGTCCCAGCTACAATTTGGCTGTGGGAGCCGGGGCTTACTGGTCCGGGGCCACCGGCAATTTTCGCTCAAAAAGCAGCGCCTCCAGCATCTCGATGTCTGGCCAGGCCACCGGAACGTATTATGTGTACCTTGACTCCTCCGGCAATCCTGCGGTTAGCAATTCAGTGCAGGTAGACACCATCTGGCAGTTTGAGTGGAACAGCAGCACCCACGTGGTTTCGGGCAAAGCCCTCTATGCCGGGGTGAGTATCCTGTTTGACGGCGACGATTACGCTGACCAGTTGACCAGTGCCGCCCGGAATAAGTCCTTCACCAAGGTGGCCGACCGGCTGGAGGCAATTGAGCAACTCCTGGCTGAGATGTCCGGGTTCTACGCTGAGGACCCGGATAACCACGACGGTTTGGATTTTTACTACCTGGCCGGCAAGGTCAGAAACGATTCAGTGATTTACGATACCGTTGCGGGGTATGTCACCCTGGCCGACGACGACACCAATTATGTGGAGGTGGACCCGGCTGACGGCTCCGTGTCGGCTAACGGCACCGGGTTTACTTCTGGCCAGATTGCTTTGTTCCAGGTGGTTACCGCATCCGGGGCGATCGCCAATGTTACCGACGTGCGCACCTGGGCTCTGGCTGGGACCGGAGGAGGTGGCGGCGGCCACACCCAGAACACGGATATCGGCACCACGAGTCCGGCGTTCACCTTAAATCGCGACGCGGCGGGAGCCCCGACCCAGGACTGCAAACTCGAGGTGGAGCGTGGCGATGAAACCAATGTCGCCATCAAGTGGAACGAAACTGAGAACAAGTGGCAATACACCAACGACGGAGCCAACTGGTATGACCTGGGCGACATCACCGTTGCCCTTGGCGCCCAGGAGCTGACGAAATACGTCCCGGTGGACGATCCGCAAGAGGTGTGGACTGAAACGAGTCGCGGGCCGTCAATCGATTGGGAAGACCTGGACCTGAGCAGCTTTATCAGTGCCATGCAGGGATGCTCTGCGGTGGTCCTGAGGGTGTTCTTTTGGGACATTACTCCTGGACCAGGGGTCAACGTTCAGTTCCGCAAGAAGGACGCTCCTGCTCTTCCTACCTGGGCCTATTCCGCCTGGAAGGACGAATATGACCCGCGGACGCTCATCGTGCCGGTTGATGCTGACTTGGTCTGCCAGTTTTTTGTTAATGCCTCAGGGGTCGATACTGCCAACTTACGGGTTTTTCTCCTGGGTTATTTCGAGAAAGTGATCGGGGTGGGAACCCAGGCCCGGACTTTTACTCCGGCCCCGATAACCGTTGCGGCTGGTGGAAATCAAGCAGCTAACCAAACCGGCTTTATGAATCGTGGCCTGGTGCATTACTTGAAGGTGGCCGAAACCGGGGGGCTTGTCTTCGGGACCTATGCCATCGAGATCTTCGCCAGGGATACCTTCCAGGGCGAGGACCTCTTGTACAAGGCTACTGGCATCCGCCCGGATCTCGATTTTGAGGACTGGTTACCGTGGTTCTGCCGCGACGCAGATGAGACTGGTGAACTCCACGTCAGGATCACTAACCACGACGGTGCGAACCCAGGCACTTACGAGATTACCATCCGGGCCGAGCAATTCGCCTGAGGAGAACAACTATGGCCAGAGTATTCATTGATGGTTTTGAAGCCGGTGATTTGAAGTTGTGGGACCTGGTGGTGGGCGCCTACCTTTCCAGCGGTGTCTCTGGCATGGACGGCACGTACTGCCTGAATTGCGACGCCTTCGGGAGTTACTACGCCCACAAGTACCTGCCGGCCGCCCCGGAATACTACCTGGCGTTTCGCTACCGGGGTTCCTCGGCCCAATATGCCAGCAGCATGTGCTACTTCTTTAACGGCACGACTCAACTGGCCCGTCTCCGGCGGAATCCCACTTCCGGCCTCCTGGAAATCCGGCGGGGCACCGGTTCCGGGACGCTGCTGGCCACCGGCGCCATCGCCGTCAACGTGGGGATTCCCCTCCTCATCGAGGTGCATTACAAGCCCCACAACACCGAAGGGGTTTTTCAGGTCAAAGTGGGGGGAATCCTGGACATCGACTTTACCGGCGACACCACCGACGGCGCAACCGCTATTGACGGTATCAGGGTGGGCGGGGACGGTACCTATTACTCCTCCTGCTGGTTCGACAACGTCGTGATCGATGATGCTGCCTGGCCGGGCAACACCAAGATCCAGGCCATCAAACCCAATGGGGCTGGGCATTCCACTCAATGGACCCCGTCTGCAGGAGACAACTATGCGTGTGTCGATGAGGTCCCCCCAAGTGAAAGTGACTTTATTGCCACAAACACCCTTGACCACCAGGATCTTTACGCCGCCGGGGACCTGGCAGGTACGATTGGCTCGGTTAAATGCCTCCAGTTGCAAGCTTTGGCTAGAGCTGAAGGGTCTCCCACTCCTCATAACCTACAACTGGCGGTGCGCACCAACGGCGCCGATTATTTTAGCGGCGCCAGAGCCGTGCCGTCGTCTTCAACGCAACTGTCTAACCTATGGGAAGCAAACCCCGCCACTGCGGCCCCCTGGCAGGAAGCGGAGGTCAATGCCATGGAAATCGGCGTTAAGGCGGCGGCGTAAATCATGGCCAATGACTTTTCCAGCGATCCTCGGTGCAAGGCCCTCTGGCGTTTCGAGAGCGGCGCTTTAACCGCGGATTCCCGGGGGGCCAACACCCTCACCGCCCACAATGCTCCGGCCGAAGACACCGTGGATTACCGGGAAGGGGCGTGCTGCGTAGATTTGGAGACAGATTCTTCGCAATATTTCTCTATCGCCGATGGTTCTCTCGATGCAGGCTATCCCCTCAAGTCTGGCGATGCGACCAAAAAGTTTACCTTATGCTGTTGGTTCAAGCTGGAGACCGTACCGGGGTCATCCCAATACGCCAATATTTATAGCAAGTGGCTGTGGCAGACGGACCTAACTATCGAGATCGGCTTGACTGGCGGGAATTTGCGAGTCAACTGGGGGTACAGCGCCTCCGGTGCCGAGTTTTGGGATGCTTTCTCGGTCCAGGCTGGTCGTTGGTACCACCTGGCAGTGGTTATTGACGGGGTCAACAGGGTTCGCAAGGTCAGGCGCTATGATGCCACGGCTGGCACAGTGGCAAATTATTCGAGCACTCCCTCCAACCAGCTTCGGGTGGGAGCGGCAGACACCACCATCGGCGCCCTGGCCAATCCAGGCAATTACCTGGACGGCAAATTGGACGAGATGGTGGTCTTCAATGACCTCCTGTCGGATACAGAAATTGATGCGATCAGAAATGGGGGTTTTCCTCCGGACCCACTGATAAAGGTTTTTCAGAAAGTCGCTCAGGTGGAGTATAGCGACCCTCCCTTAGTCAAGGTTTCCCAGGTTATCGGCCAGGTGGAATACCAGGACGCTCAGCCTGGAATTAACGTGAGCCAGATTATCGGCCAGGTGGAGTACGACGAATTTAGCGGGCTGAAGATTTCCCAGGTGGTAGGCCAGGTGGAATATAGCGACATACCTTTACCGCGCCGCATCTTTCCGGTGCCCGACTTCCGCACTCTCTGGCAGTCCCAGGTGGAAAAGAGGACATTCCCGGGGGTGGTCTGACGTCAAAAAGGCTTATGGCCGGGATGCGGCCCGGGTATTTTTGGAAAGTTATTTCAAGGCGCTGGTAGTCATTAAATGAGGGGGAGGCCTGAATGATGAACAATTCCTGGTGGGCGCATTTCATCGGACCTGTGCTGACGGTCATCGGCGTTCTCATCTTGGCCGTTGCCTCGCTGGCCTGGCGCACCGTGTTGAAAATCGAGCAAAAATTGGAATCCTATCTGCAGATTCAGATGGAATGCCAAAAACATTTGCCGGAGAAATACGTGCAGTGGGAGATTTTTAACAAGGTGTTTGACGAGTTAAAGGATAACCGGAAAGAGCGGTGGAACGAATATGACCGCCATGCCCACGACCCCGCCAGCGGGGTTGTGATCGCCAGGAAACAGTCGTGAGGCGGCCCATGAGACAGGATAATTTAAGGATAGGTGGGGCAGCGTCAAGTCTGCATCGGATTGTGGGGGGATCAAGTTATGGGTAAATGGAAAGGGATTATAGGTCAGAGTTTCACACCGGAACAATTCAGGGAGTATGTCGCCGGTCTGAGATGGGATGATTGGCTGCCGGAGTTCATCGTCTTGCACCATACCGCCGTCCCATCATTGGTGCAGCGCCCCTCGGGGTTTAGCCGTGACCACATGCTTGGACTGGAAAAGTATTACCGTGATGAAATGGGGTGGAGCGCCGGGCCTCATCTGTTCGTTGACGACTATAGGATCTGGGTCTTCACTCCGTTGATGGTTCCGGGAGTTCATGCCAAGAGCTTCAACGCCCAGTCCATCGGGGTGGAAATGCTGGGAAACTATGACGTGGAGGCCTTCACGAGCGGCCGGGGGGACAGGGTTCGGGAGAACGCCGTAGCCGCGATTGCTATGCTGAGCGCGGCACTGGACCTTGACCCGGACAGCATGATGTTCCACCGGGATGAGCCGAATACCGCCAAGACCTGCCCGGGCCGCCACGTGGATAAGGCCACCTTCATCCGAGCTGTCAAGGATTACTTGACACGTGAACCTGCCTCTGGCTTTACGCAACTTTCAGCGAGTCAAGCAGGATTGACGCAAAACAATTTCAAGTCCGAAGAGTTTGGCCGGGCTCGGGAGTACCTGCCGGTCTTCCAGGCTGCGGCCGACGCCTACCAGTGGCCGGCAGAACTTGAGGCAGTAATGCAGCAAGCCCTCGGCCCCCGGTGGATGACCTGGGTATTGATGGGGATAGCCAGCCGGGAGAGTCGGTTCGGATTGCTCCTGGACGAGGATGGCCGGGGGGACGGTGGCCATGGCCACGGAATCATGCAGGTTGATGATCGGAGCCATGCAGCTTTCTGTGATGGGGAGGGCTGGCAGGACCTCCGGAGTTCCCTTGAGTACGTCCACCATAACGTCATTGTCCCGTCGTTCAACTATCTGGGGGAGAACTGTTTCGAACTGGTTAAAGAAGACTACGGGGCCCTGTTTAAGGCTACCGTAGCCGCCTACAACTGCGGGCCCGGAAACGTTCGCAAGGCCCTGGAAGCGGGGACAGAGGTGGACTCCCTCACAACTGGACGGGACTATGCCAAGGACGTGCTGGCCCGAGCCAAAGCTCTTTATGGGGCACTGTCATGAAGATCGTCGAACTTATCACCGACCCGAGCTCTCAGCAACTTTCCATGAGCCGTCTTTGTCTTCCTGTGGTGGTGGCTATCGACCTCGGGTGGGTAGTATCCGCGGTTATGGGCTGGCCCCCAAAAGAGGCATTGAATCCGGTATCTTCCATGCTGGGGGTAATTACGGGGGGAATCTGCGGGGTCTATGGCCTTTCAACGGTAAAGACGGGCGGCGGGATAGTTGAGAGAATCAAAACGGTTTTCCAAAAGGCGGCATAGGAGCCTGACATGGAAATACTTTTGTCTTTGATCTTGGGACCCCTGGGGAAAATCCTGGGGATCATTGTCGCCGTGGGTGGAGCGATCCTCTATGGGAAATATTACCAGGCCAAGGCTGAGAAGGCCCAGGCCCGGGCCGATGGCTACCAGGCCCAAGTTGAAATCGCCCAAGGGCGCGAGGAGGTGCAGCATGAGGTGGAGAAGGTGGTGGAGGAAACTCGTCAAAAGGTCGAGGCTGGCGACGCTGCTGGCCTCGCTGATTCTTTTAATCGGCTGCGGGACCGGTAAGCCTTATCTCACCCTCCCCAAGCCTGCCATGCCGGAGGCGCCGGTCCTTCATTCCCAGCCGACGCCCCCCCCGCCGCTCGCCGGGGAGAAGGGGGTGTGGTTTCCTTTGAAGGACGCCGGGGCCCTGATGATCTATCTGGACAAACTCAAGGGCAAGTGCCGGGAAGATGACGTGGTGATCGAACGGGGGAATGAGTACCTGAAGAAGCATTAGTTGTGATGATCAAGATTTGAGGAGACAGCCATCAAATCGAGATCAGATTAAACCCGATATTGGGTGGTAAAAGTTTACAATCCGGGAGGACATAAATGCCATATATGATAAATATCTCATCTACATAAATTTTTTATTTCAGGTGTTGATAGAGGGCAGTTAGCGAACCTCCGCCCCAGCCTGTCTAACCGATCTATTGTTCAAATTCGGTGCCACAGTTTCTTACCATGCCAGAAGGTGGCATGTGCATGTGCCCTCAGCATTTCCACTGGCACACCACTACCGATCAGTGCTGGCTTGGGGTCCTTAAGCTGCCGATCAACAAACAAAGTATCCGTCACTGACAGTTGTGTGTGCCCGAAATCTGGGGGGAAATTGATTTTTTTTGAAAATTGGTGCTATTGTGCTTACCACAAGGAGAGTTGCCTTTTAAAAAGGTATCCGGTTGGGAGAAGGATACGATACTCTGCCGCATCCGATCTCCAGAAGGGGGCAGCAACACCCTGGGGCTAATCTGACGGAAAACCAGGGCAACCTGCCGATAACTGATAACCGTGTCCCCGTGCTTGAGAGGTCCCCGGCGCAGTAGTATGACTCCCCTGCAGCTTTGAGCAACGACTTCCATCTTGACCTGGGATGATCAGGGCTCTGGAAATAGCCAATCGAGGTGGCGATTTTCCTCTGTTTAAATGAGGCGTGGTATGGTTTACTGACGTGACCGCGGGATTTGACCATCAATCGATACCTGAAGAGGTGCCGCATCGTGAGAAAGGGGCTTGTCTTTGCAAATCTCCAGATTAAGGTAATGCTGCTTTTTGTGGCCATTGCCCTGGTGCCCCTTGGCGTAATGGGTGCGTTTGCCATCAAGACTGCAGAAGAACTCATATTGAACATGGTCAAGAACCAAATCGAACACGTCGCGGTGGACAAGGCCGCTTTATTGGAGAGGTGGATTTCGGAGCGCAAGGCTGACATCGAGGTAGTAGCCGGCTCCTCTATCCTGATATCGTTAGATCGTGAACAGATTGCCCCCTACCTTGAGCTGGTTAGAGACAGGTACAAGGTCTACAGTGAGGTTATCGTCGTATCGCGTGACGGGAGCATCGTCTACGACAGCTCTCATAAAATAGCTCATCCCCATATGAAAAAATGGTTTCAGGAATCCTTGGCCGGCAAACCGTACATATCCGATATCGATTTCGACCCCGAGCAAAAGGAGTCTTTTTTCCGGATATCGACTCCTGTGTTGGATGCCTCGGGCGCGGTCAAGGGCGCCGTGTGCGCCAAGGTTGGCACCAACGTTATCCTTTCCATGGTCTTGCGCGTATCCCTGGGTGAGACGGGAGAATGCTATCTCGTGAACCGGGAAGGTACTTTTCTCGCCCACAAAGAGCCCCAGAGAATACTCACTGAAAATATCGCCCAGTCGGAGAGCTTCAAGAACATATTCAACGCCGGGGAACACAGGATCACCTATATTGATTATAGAGGCATAGAAGTCATGGGAGCATCGGCAAGGGTGAGTGGAACCGGCTGGGCTCTCGTAGTAGAACAGGATAGGGATGAAGCCTTTCGCGGGACCGACCGGCTGAAGCAATACCTCTACCTGGTGGCGGCACTTTCCGCTTGCGGAGCTCTCTTCTTAGCCTGGCTGCTCTCTCATTATGTGGTCAATCCCATCCGGAGGCTTAGTCTGGCCGCCAACTTTCTTGCCAAGGGTGAATTCGACCGGGTAAATATCAAAATCAATCGGGCGGATGAGATCGGGGCGCTCTACAGTGCCTTTGGAGATATGGCAAAACAGCTGCATGACCGGCAGCAAAAGCTTGAACAGCGGATGGTACTGACGGAGTCGGAACTGGAGGAAACCGGGGTAAAACTGAAAGAGACCCAGCAAGCTGCCGCCCGTTCGCAACAATTGGCCTCCTTGGGGCGGCTGGCTTCAGGGGTGGCCCATGAGATAAGGACTCCTCTCACCTCACTGAAATTGTTTTTGGAATCCGTTGAGAGCGAAATCGCCATATCACCTGACTATGAGGAGGATTTCCACGTAGCCATGGACCAGATCAAGCGGATGGAGGCCACCATCAACCGTTTCCTCGATTTTGCCAGGCCTCAAGACCCCATTTTCTCCTTGATAGGAGTACGGGAACTGATCGAGGAGTCTCTGCTGGTGATCGGACCGAAAGCCAGGAAGCAGGAGACCATTATCGAAAAGTCCATATCTAGGGCTTTGCCGAAGATCAAAGGGGATAGAAAACAGCTGGGAGAAACGCTTTTGAACCTGATGGTGAATGCTCTCGAGGCGGTGGCCAATCGGGGCAAGCTCATTATTGCCGCCGACCTCACGGAGTTACAGACCGCGGATGGGCTGCGAAAGTGTATACGAATTGGTATTGGGGATACAGGACCTGGTATAATGGCAGAGAATGTTACCAGGCTGTTCGACCCGTTTTTCACCACCAAAGCAACCGGCGCCGGGCTGGGGCTATCCATTGTCTACAGCACTATCCAGAGACACGGCGGGGAAGTTGTGGTGCGAAGCATCGTTGGTGAGGGGACGACGTTTTCGCTCCTCATCCCGATAGATGCAGAACCGATGATCGGGAAAGATGGAAAACATACTGATAGTTGACGATGACGAAGGCTTAGTTCACTTTCTGGACCGCTTCTTCGCAAAGCAGGGATACGGTGTACATGTCTGCAACAGTGGTCAATCAGCCCTGGATGCGATGGCAAACGAGCAGTTCGATTTGATCCTGCTGGATTACAAGATGCCCGGATTAAACGGTCTTGATACGCTGAGAGAAGTCCGCCGCTCGCAAATTAAAACCCCCGTCATCATCATGACCGCATACGGCACCACGGATACCGCGATCGAAACCATGAAGCTGGGGGCGTATGACTATCTGCTCAAACCCTTTGATAGAGATGAGTTGCAACGCATCGCCGCTGACGCTCTTGAAGTAAATCGCCTCATGAAGGAGGTAGTCAGTTTCCCCGGCCATATCTGTCGGCCTTCCACCCCCCCTAAGGGGATAGTAAGGATCGTGGGCAACCACCGGCGCATGCAGGAGGTCTACAAGCTCATCGGTCAGGTGGCCGGTAAAAATGTGACCATTCTTATTATGGGTGAAAGCGGAACGGGAAAAGAGTTAGTTGCCCGCGCGATCTATCACCATAGCCACCGAAAAGATAAGCCGTTTTTGGCTATCAACTGCGCCGCGATTCCGGAGACGTTATTAGAAAGCGAATTGTTCGGGTATGAGCGGGGCGCTTTTACCGGCGCGGAGCGCACCCACATCGGCAAGTTTGAGAGATGCCAGGACGGCACGATGTTCTTTGATGAAATCGGGGACATGCCTCTCTCGACCCAGGCCAAGGTGTTACGCGTGCTGCAGTACGGCGAATTTGAAAGGCTCGGCGGCAAAGACAACATCAAGGTCAATGTGAGGACCATTGCCGCCACCAACAAGAATCTCGAAAAGGAAGTCGAACAGGGTCGATTCCGAGAAGACCTCTATTGGCGACTCAAGGTTATTTCCATTCAACTGCCGCCACTGAGAGAACGGCTGGAAGACATTCCGCCACTGGTCGAGTATTTCGTGAGCCGCTTTAGCGAAGAATATCAAACCCCTATCCGGTATGTTGCCGATGCGGCCATGCAGAAGCTGAAATCCCATTCCTGGCCGGGCAATGTCAGAGAACTGGAAAATTGCATAAGACGGGCAGTGTTGTTGTCTTTGGGAGATGTCATCCTGGAAGAATACCTGAAACTCGAGTCCGACCAGCAGGACCTGGCAAATGGCAGCCAGTTAATGGCAAACATCGATAGAAAGTTGGACGAGCTCATTCCTGACATCCTTCAGCTCTCCGGCGAGAAAACCCATGCCAATGTCATCGACATGGTCGAAAAGACGCTCATAGCCAAGGTCTTAAAGCGGTGCGGCTATAACCAGGTAAAAGCCGCCAGGATGCTGGGGATCAGCCGCAATACGCTACGCCATCGCATGAAAAAGTTTCAATTCAATGTTCCCCCCGATTTTCCGAAGAATACCAAGACACCCGAGACAGAATAACGACCTGATTCTGTCTTGAAAAGTTCAAGGTTCAAAGTTCAAGGTTATCAGGGTGCGCACCGCGCACCATGATCGACAGCCAGCCACTTTTCATCATTTATGGGTGGGCCAACGGCCCATGCGCAACTGTCCTGAAAAGTTCCCGTAGGGGCGGTTCGCGAACCGCCCCTACAACGGCTTTTCATGCTTTGTGGGTGGGCCAGCGGCCCATGGGGAACTGGTCCGAAAAGTTTTTTGCGGTACCGGTATTTTACCGGTGCGGGCGCACAGGCTGGAAGCCTGTGCCACCGGGGGCGGGGGGCAATGAGGCCCGCCCCATCAGATTTTCTCTGATTTTGGGAAGGCCCCCGGCTCATGGGTAAGCGTGGACACTGAAGCCGGGGGAGGGAGCGTCGTGCCCCGCTGCTGATAAACCAGCACCCCTGTGCAATATTTGAGCAATCCGCAGCAGGAGAGTGTCGCAGGCCCCTGCCATGTTTTTGAGCCGATCGCATTAATTTTCTCGTTGCTGCTCCAGCACCAGCAATACCGCCGTACTACCGGATAATCCGGGCCCCCCTCATTTTAAAAATCTAAGTAATTCAATAAGATAAGGCATTAAATCTCTTAAAAAGATTCGTTGGCATAATCGTTGCTCGTTACTAGCTTGTAATAATTTTCACATATAGGTTGTCCTGACCAGGGTAAGAGGCCGCACCGATGAAAAAAAGCCTCAAGGATTCACCACGAACTTGGCGAACCGAGGATGAAATCGCCAGGGAAGAAATTGATCGCATCAACGCCAGGCTGCGGCATTTCAGGGGTATCGCGGCGTCGGTGATGAACGATGCCCTAAAAGTTTTAAGAGAAGTTTGGGAATCCTGTGAAGATCCCAGATCCTGGAAGGAAATTTTGGATGGTGTTCCCGAGCCTGTAGCCCGAACCCCGGTGGGGGGATGGGCAGAATTCTATGAAAGACTCCATCTTCTGGGGACTTACATCGATTATGCCAAGAGGCTCTGCGATGGTTCAATAGATCAACCCAGTCAAACCGAGAGGGAGGTTTAATTATGCCCGGCAGACTCGAAGTCGTTTTAGACGGCCAGCAACCCGAGGACCACAAATTTATGTCCCCCGAAGAAGATATGAAAAATTTCCAAAAAATTGTCGGCAACCTCATGCGGGATGCCCAGATGACCTGGGCAGAAATATGGGATGCGCTGATGGGGACCATAACCAATGGCACCATTATTCTGGCCGATGCTGAAAATGGGGCCAAACCCAAATGCGGCTGGGCGGAATACCTGGAAAAGTTGTGGCTGCTTAAACACTACCTCGATTATACCCGGAAGTTTGCCGCCGGGGATGTGTAGATTTGGGTTAACGGTCAAGGGACACAACCCGAGGCCGGATCAAAGTAGGTAAAGCAATCACCCGAGATGAAATCTCTCGGTACTTAAACTAAATGGGGGGATACAAAGGAAATGCCCGACCAAAACATTGACAATAATCCGTTTCATATCGCCCAGCAGCAGATAAGGACTTGCGCCGACATCCTGGGTTTGGATGCGGGTACCAGAGAGGTGCTTCTGCGCCCCATGCGGGAATTTCACGTCAACTTTCCGGTGCGCATGGATGATGGAATCACCAAGCTATTTGAAGGTTACCGGGTCCAATACAATGATGCTAAGGGACCGACCAAGGGGGGGATTCGTTTTCATCCTGACGAGACCATCGATACAGTTCGAGCGCTGGCGGCCTGGATGACGTGGAAGTGCTCCCTGTTAGACTTGCCGCTTGGCGGGGGCAAGGGCGGCGTGGTCTGCAACCCGAAGGAATTGTCCTTGCATGAACTGGAACGCGTCAGTCGGGCCTATATCAAGGCCGTCGGCCAGTTTATCAGCCCGACTAAGGATATTCCCGCACCGGACGTTTACACCAATCCGCAGATCATGGCCTGGATGGTAGATGAGTATTCATCCATTGTCGGCAACAATCAATTTGGGGTGATTACCGGCAAACCCCTGGCTCTGGGCGGCTCCCCCGGACGGGCCGATGCTACGGCCAGAGGCGGCATGTTTACGCTGCGCGAGGCCGCCCGGGAGATGGGCATGGATCTGAGCAAGGCCACCATGGCCATTCAGGGCTATGGCAATGCCGGGTGTTACGCCGCCTCCCTGGCGGAATCGATGTTCGGCAGCAAGATTGTGGCTGTGTGCGATTCCAAAGGCGCGGTGGGCTGCAAGGACGGCATCTGCGTTGACACCCTCACCAAACATAAACAGGGGACCCTTTCGGTAGCCAATTGCCAGGGTACCGAAGACGTAAGCAGCCAGTCGCTTATGGAAATGGACGTAGATGTGCTGGTGCTCGCCGCCTTAGAGGGTGTGCTTACCGAGAGGAACGCCGACAAGGTGAAGGCCAAGATACTGGTGGAACTTGCCAACGGCCCCACCACCCCTGAGGCGGACGACATCCTTTACCGGAAAGGGATACACGTTATTCCTGATTTCCTGTGCAATGCCGGAGGAGTGACGGTCTCGTATTTCGAAATGGTTCAGAACGCTTACATGTACTATTGGGATGAGAAAGAAGTCCACGAGAAGCTGGACACGAGGATGACAAGGGCCTATCATGAGGTTCTGGACACCTCCAAAAAATTCAAGATCAATATGCGCCAGGCCGCCTATGTGGTTGCGGTCGCGAGGGTGGTGGAAGCGATGAAACTCCGAGGCTGGGTGTAAAATCGGCAGGATGCACTATGGCCATAGTTGCTGCATCCGTCACGGTTCGTGGTGACAGCAGAGGATGCCGGGACTATGGCCTTTACCTCAGCCCTTCTATTCCGGGAGATCCTGCCCTTGGACATAACCCATGGCAACGATAACGGGGGAGAAGCACAAGATACTGTGTTGCTGCAATCCAAGGTGATCGGTAGCGGCATACCGGCGTTGGACAATATTCTGGAAGGGCTTCGTTTAGGAGATAACGTCGTCTGGCAGGTCGATGGACTGCATAACTACCTGAAAGTGGCGCTTCCCTTTGTCAGGCAAGCCCTGCAAGACCGCCGCACGGTTATCTACGTGCGCTTTGCCCCTCATTACTGTATTCTTGAACCGCTCTCCGGCTACCTGACCACAGAAGTTGACCCGCGACCTGGTTTTGATTCCTTCAGCGCCCAGGTAAACAAGATCATTGAAGAGCAAGGCAAAGGGGTATTCTATGTCTTTGACAACCTCTCCGCTCTGGTCGCCGATTGGGCCAGCGATGAACTCCTGGCGAACTTCTTCCAGCTAACCTGTCCATATCTCCGTGAACAGGATACGGTGGCTTATTTTGCCCTGACCCGAGGACAACACTCCCATAGCGCCGTTGCCCGCATCAGGGATACCACCCAGGTTCTGATCGATCTTTATCATGTCGGAGATCGGCTCTATATCCATCCCCTGAAGGTTTGGGACCGATACTCCTCCCAAATGTTCTTACCGCATCTATTCTCCAATGGGGTTCTCACCCCAGTATTTAGGAGCGGGGATGCGTCCGCCATATCCCAGACCGCCAGCAAAAGTCCTCTCAAAGTCAAGGCCGACTCAATAGCTCCATGGGATAGCGTCTACCGCAAACTCACCCAATACGACGAGGATGATCTGAAGTTTTTGGAGAGTACGCCCGAGATTCAGGCTCTCAAACAAGAACTATCCCGGATGATTATTGGCGGTCATCCGGAATTTCAGCGCCTGGCAGATAAATATCTGACTCTCGGGGATCTTCTTAACATCAGAAACCGGTTGATTGGTTCGGGCCGCATCGGCGGCAAGGCGGCAGGCTTGCTCCTGGCGCGGCGCATCCTCCTCAATGATACCGATGAGATGGACTACTCCAAAGTGCTGGAGGAACACGACTCCTTTTTCATCGGTTCAGATGTATTCTTTACGTTCCTGGTCAACAACGATCTGTTCAGGTTACGTCTTCGTTTGACCAGAAATTCGCAGATTTCCTCTGAAGAGTTCGATAAGGTCGAGGAACGTTTTTTGGCTGGCAGGTTTCCCGAAGAGATCATGGAGCAATTCAAGGATCTGCTCGATTACTTTGGCCAGGCGCCCATCATCGTGAGATCGAGCAGCCTGCTGGAGGACGGGTTCGGGAATGCCTTTGCCGGTAAGTACCGGAGCGAATTCTGTGCCAATCAGGGTGGCCCCGAAGAACGGATGGCATCTTTCCTCCGGGCAGTGAAACTGGTCTATGCCAGCGCCGTAAATCCCGATGCCCTGTCTTACCGACGCCAGCGCGGCCTGGGGGAATCGGATGAACAGATGGCCATCCTGGTGCAGCGCGTTTCCGGCATGCGCTATAAAAACTACTTCTTTCCCCCTCTGGCAGGCGTGGCCTTTTCACATAACCTTTACCGTTGGACCGATCGCATCGACCCAAACCAGGGAATTATTCGACTGGTCTTCGGGCTCGGAACTCGAGCCGTCAACCGGTTGGGAGGCGATTATCCCAGGATGATTGCCGTAAGCCACCCCCACCTGCGTCCTGAAGTTGGTTATAAGGTAGCAACCTATTCGCAGCGCGAATTGGACCTCTTGGATCTATCGGAAAATCATTTTGCCAGCCTGCCGGTGGCCAAAGTGATTTCGGATATGGATTATCCGAATTTGTATCTGTTTCTCTCCCTTATGGAGGAAGGATATGTCAGAGACCCGAGTGGACCGCGGATCAAGAGCCTCAAGGGTTGTGTTCTGACCTTCAACAACCTCATCGGCCGGACCGATTTTGTCAGGATCATGAGGGGGCTTCTGGCCAAGCTCGAGGCGGCTTATGGTTACCCCATCGACACGGAATTCACCGCTTTTGTAGATGTTGAGGGTCAGGTGAAGATCAACCTGGTTCAATGCCGTCCCATGAGACTGCCGGGTTTAACAGCGATCGCCAACGTTCCGGACGACATTTCTTCGGATTGTATCTTGTTCAGGGCCAACCGGACCATTTCGGGAGGTACGGTTCCGAACATTAAATACATTCTCTATGTAGATCCGGAATTTTACGACAGGAAGGCCTCGTTAGAATTAAAACAGGAGATGGGGCGAGTCGTCGGTGAGATCAATCGACACCCGCAAATTGTTCGTCACCGTATTATGATGATGGGTCCAGGCAGATGGGGCAGCTCCAACGTTTCCCTGGGAGTAAATACCTCCTACGCAGATATTAACCATGCTTCGGTTCTGGTGGAAATAGCTCGTGAAGAGGCAGGCCATGTTCCGGATGTCTCCTATGGGACCCATTTCTTTCTGGATTTAGTGGAATCCCAAATTATCTATCTGCCTTTGTATCCGGATGAACCCCAGGCCGACTTCAAACAGGAATTCTTCAGGGAATCACCTAACATCCTGAGCATCCTCCTGCCCGATGCCAAAAGGTTTGAAGAATTTATCAAGGTGATTGATGTTCCTGCGGTCACCGATGGCAAGTGGGCCCACGTAATAGCCGACCCCCGCCAACAAAAGGCTTTATGCTTTATCAGTAATGAATAATCGTCAACTCATCGCCATTTCTGACCAATGGAGAGCCAATGAAACGCCATAATTATACGCAGATGAAATCGGTAACCGAGGCCAGGGAAATCTTGCTCTCCCGCTTTGATCTCAATGCCATGCTACCTCCAGAAGAGATTCCCACTATGGCGGCCAGAGGCCGGGTGACCGCAGCGCCGGTGTGGGCCGGGCGATCGTCGCCGGCCACCCACCAGGCCGCCATGGATGGGTTTGCGGTGTTGGCTGCCTCCACCTTTTGGGCTACTCCCGAGCAGCCCAAATTCTTGGCAGTAGGTAAAGAAGCATTCCCGATAAATACGGGACACATATTGCCCCGTGGGACCGATGCGGTGATCATGGTCGAGAATGTCCCGAAACCGGAGGCAGATCCCATTACCGTGGAGGCCCCCGTGTTCTCTTGGCACAATGTCCGCCGTATCGGTGAAGATTTTGTGGCCGGGGAAATGGTCCTTCCCGAGGGCGTGGAGATTACCCCCTGGGCCCAAGGGATGCTCCTGGCCGCGGGGAGTACCCGGGTGGCGGTCAGGCGCCTCCCTAAAGTCATCATTATCCCCACCGGCTCTAAGTTGGTGTCTATGGCTAAATTGGACGGAGACCTTCCTTCGGATCGCTTCCCTGAGTTCAACTCCGTCATCCTGGCAGGACTGGTGGCCGAGGCGGGAGGTCTGCCAGAAATTGGGGCCATCGTCCCCGATAATGTCAAAAGCTTAACCACCGCCCTGAAAACGGCCCTGGCCGCCGCCGACGTGGTGATCATTAATGCCGGTTCCCCGGCAGGCACAGGGGATTATACTTACCAGGCTGTGGCCAAGCTGGGAGAGGTCCTGGTGCACGGCGTGTCCATGCTTCCCGGCAAACCTACCCTCCTGGGGCAGGTGGACGGCAAGCCGGTCATCGGCATCCCGGGTTATCCGATTTCCGCAATGCTCTCCTTCGAGCAGTTTGTCGCTCCTCTGATCAGTGGCATCGTGGGGAAGCTTATCTCCCCGCGACCCGCCCTGACAGTCTATCCGGCCCAAAACCTGCCCTCCGAGCCCGGGCTCACGGAATTCATCCGAGTGACACTGGGCCGGGTGGGGGAAAAGATTATTGCTACGCCCCTTCCCCGAGGCGCCTGCACCATCACCCCCTTGGACAAGGCCGATGGCTTACTTGTGGTGCCGGCTTTGAGCGATGGTCTAGAAGAGGACCAGCCAGTGACCGCTGAACTCCTGGTTTGGCCGGAAGATATTGATGGCACCCTGGTGGTCTTGGGAAGTCACGACAACACCATTGACCTATTGGCCACCTTCTTGAAGCGAAAGGATCCCCGTCTGCGGCTCTCGTCTGGGCACATCAGCAGCCAGGGTGGTTTGGTAGCCTTGGGCCAGGGAAGGGCCCATTTCGTCGGCAGCCATCTCTTCGACCCTGAAACGAACACTTATAATGTACGCTATATCAAGAGTTACCTCCCCGATCTCCCCCTTAAGCTTATCAACTTGGTTTGGCGGGAGCAGGGCCTCATGGTTGCGGAGGGCAATCCCAAGAATATCCAGACCATCCAAGACTTGACCCGGCCTGACGTAAGCTGCATCAACCGGCAACAAGGGGCCGGCACCCGACTCCTGTTGGATTACCTCCTCAAGGAAAACGATATAGAACCTTCAATGGTGCAGGGTTACGAACAGGAAGAAGACACCCACATGGCCGTTGCTTTTAACGTGCATTCCGGGGTCGCGGACGTGGGTATGGGGGTTTTTACGGCGGCTAAAACTCTAGGACTAGATTTCCTCCCCTTAACGCTTGAACGCTACGACCTGGTGGTTCCGGAGAGCACGTTTAACGACTCTCGCTTCCAGATATTGCTGGAAGTGATCCACTCCCGGGGATACCAGAAAGCCGTTGCCGCTCTGGGCGGTTATCACATGAAGGATTGCGGCAAAATCATCTGGGAACAATAATCCCAAAACCTGACAGGGAGGCTCGAAGAAAGGGAATCTATTATCTGCCTAAAAAGGGAATATTTCCCTTGCCTCTAATCAAGTTTTGGAGAAATAATTTCAAACAGATATGGGCCCCTAAATTTTTACTCTGGGAATATCAAGAACGTTATTCAGGGAGAGAGCTCATGGAACCGATTAAAATCATGCCCTGCTTGGACATGAAAGACGGCCGAGTAGTTAAAGGCATCAATTTCATTAACTTGCGGGATGCCGGTGATCCTGTGGAAAATGCCCGGTTTTATGAACAGGAAGGGGCTGACGAACTGGCGATGTTAGACATTGCCGCCACCGTCGAAAACCGCAAAAGCCGCCTGGAGTGGGTCAAGAACGTGTCCTCGGTGATCAGTATCCCTTTAACCATGGGCGGCGGTATTTCGACCCTGGCGGACATTGACCTGGTGCTCGAAGCCGGCGCCGACAAGATTTCCATGAATAGCGCCGCAGTAAAAAACCCTGATCTCGTTAGCCAAGCCGCTAAAGCCTATGGGGCCGCCAGGGTGACTGTAGCTATTGACGGGAAGAGGAATAAGGCCATGCCTTCGGGCTTCGAACTGGTGATTGCCGGGGGCACGAAACCCGTGGGCCAGGATGCGGTGGCGTGGGCCAAAGAATGTCAGGAACGGGGAACTGGCTCTATATTGCCCACCAGCATGGACGGCGACGGGACGCAGGCTGGATATGACCTGGAATTTACCAAAGCTATTTCAGATGCTGTGACAGTGCCAGTGATTGCCTCAGGAGGGGCAGGAAAGCTGGAGCATTTTTATGAAGGTGTCACTATAGGCGGCGCTCAAATCTTATTGGCGGCTTCGGTCTTTCACTATCGCATTTTCAGCATTCGGCAGGTCAAGGAATACCTGCGAGGCAGGGGTTTGTTGGTTATTCTCTAAAAATTCCCTTTTTAAAATCGTTCCCAAGCTTGTAGTAGGGAGTTATACTGGCAATGAAGCCACCTTACCACGGTAATGGTCGAGTAGCGTGGGGGAATCTCACCCCCACGCCCTCCCAGAACCGGACCTGAATCTCTCGACTCATCCGGCTCCCATCGATCAGCCGCAATAACACGGCCTTGCCTTACCAAATGGCTCCTCCCATTCCTGGTTGGCAACCAAGTAAGGCTGATCCACACAACCCCTTCGCTCCATCCCCATTACGGGACTTCTCCGCTAATACGGGTTGTTCCGCCACTGTGCCCCGCATCGGTACTCTCGCCCTTGTGGGTCCTCCACTTGGGCTTCTCCCTTAGCATCGGGACGACAGCTTCCCACGTTCCACCCAAGAGCCTGGATCAGGTTCACGCCACCTTTATGCCGGACGCCACCCAGGCAGTAAGCAGGTTCCCCCTGGATTTGTCCTGGATTCAAGCTATCCTCCAGTTTTGACGTCGTCTTTAGTGTTTCGACACCTCATCAGTGATTCGCTTGTGCTCGTCTCCCTGAACCTCACCTGCCACGGTCTTTAGCCATGACTTGTCCTTAACGCTCACCACCCTGGCTCTTAACCAGCGCAGCTTAAGGTGGTTTGGAGCCTGCTCCTGCAAGCCGGCTCCGAGGGGCCCGCCCCCATCTCTCGTGCAGTTGCGCACGCTTATTACTCCAAGCGCCCTCGTGGCGCACTTACTTGCCATGATCTTGCATTTATTAATGATATAAAATAATTATCGATCTGATTCGCATATCTTGCACGGGCATTTGTGTGGAGGAAGATTTCAGATGGCGGTGATAGAGGAACGCCAGATTACCGGCGGGAATGGGAGGAATCTTTCAGGCCAAAGAGAATGGATATACTCTGGTTATAGAAGGTTTTTGGCTCGCTGATAACTTTCGGACTATAGCAGTTAGTAATTAGGCATCTGGATTGGGGCCAAAAAAATACTGGTAGGTCCAGCGAGCGCAAAACACTCCTAAAAAAGCACTAAACAGGACATCACTGGGGTAATGGTCGTTAACCACAACGCGACTTGCGGCGACTAAGAGAGCAAGGGTTATAAATACAGCCGTGAAGCGCCTATATAACAAAGATAATGCCGAAAAAAGAGAAAAGGCTCTTAAGGTATGGCCGGAAGGTGTCGAATTTAAGGCCCATTTTGTCGCAAAAAAATGAAAGCCATATAGATTATCCTGAAGTAACATTACAGGGCGATAGCGTCCAAGTAAGTATTTTAACCCGTCACCGAGGACCATCGCCAGCGAAACACTCACAAAAACATAGAGTAAATTTTTAGTTAATTTATTTGATAAACCAGGATCAATAACAATCACTAAAATAAGGCCAAGCGCTAATCCCAAGCTGAAATATGACCCTTTAAATAAATTGTTGATGTGATTAGCTATATGAAAAAGATAGGTATTAGGAAAATGGCTTTCTACCCAAAGACAAATACTTCTATCAAAGAAAATAAAGAGAATTAGATAAGTAACTCCGGTTACTCCTGCAGCAAGCATGGTTTTACGATAAAGATCTGCCAAATTGACCTCCTCTTTTAATTATTGCTGACAGTTATTGCCCAAAATTCTACGTTTATTTCTCTTCTACTATCGAGAATAGAGAGGTCTATTAGCACGAGGTTAAGCTTTAGTACTCATGCAAACAAGTTTTGACTTGAATTATCTCCCCCTTTTTGTCTCAATTTCTTTGGCAATGAATTTTCCTTCGAAAGTAATCCCTTCCACTTTTACGTATGAACCCACAACTGCTGGCCCATGATCGAAATCCAGGTCAGTATCCTGGGTTACCTGGACGGCCTTGCCGCTGATGACCCATTCGCCTATGTAACCGCCGGTAGGCAACTTTTCGACATTTCCATAAAATTCTCTATCGGCCCATACCTGAGTTAGCAGGGCAAATACCATCAGGACGGCGCAGAGTATGGTTACAAATCTTCGCATAATTTTTTCCTTCCTTTCTCCACTGAGGTTATGCGGTCGTCTTAGACGACGCAGTTTAAAAAGTATTTCAACCTTTAATCGTGCACTCCGATACCGCAAGAATCATTGGGCCAGCTCGGCAGCAAGGCGAATCTGGTAAGATTTACGCCGACATTTTGCCTACGTTGCGATAGAGACCTCCGCTTAACGCCAATCGTCCATCACAAACGCATCAGGGTGATGATATCCGGTTTCGTTGGGTTGGTGCATGCACACGCCCAAGCTATCAACCTTGAAGCCCCTGGCCCGAAGGTGCTCATAGGCGGGCCGGCGGCCCAGGCTCACCCCAGCGAGGAGCCGGAGGACACCCAGGCTGGCCGCGTAGGCCTCGCAGGCTTCCAGCAGCCGTCCGAAGTGCTGCACCGCCTGGGGACCAGGACGGGCTGCTCCAAACTTGATGTAGCAGGCGCCGCTACCGGCTTCGGAGCCGGCGCCACAGTGCAGTGCGGCAAAACCCTCCAGCCCGTGGTCATCCCATACCAGGATGGTTTCCCCCAGTTGTTGGTCAGCCAAGGCCAGGATTTCCCGGCGCACATCCAATCCAGTATAAATAGCGTCCGTGAACCCTGCGCAGGCCTGCACCAAGGAGGGCCGCTGGAATGCCGGTGTCTGGGAATAATAACTCACTCTTTCTGGCGGTGGGGCTGGGCGCACATCCTTGGACATGTTGGCTGTGAGGAATCTGGGCCAGAAGCCGAATTTCTGATATAGGGTCAGGTGCTTAGGGCTGGCAGAATAAGTGTACAGGCCGGTGTGGCAGCAGCCCCAGTTCTTTAGTAAAGCCAAAGTAGGTTTCATGAGTTCCTGAGCCACCCCGCGACCCGAGAAGTCCGGGTGTACCGTCAGGGGCCCGAAAAAGCCCACGCTACCCCAGCAGGTAGCCAAGCAGGAACCTATCAGCTCCCCACTTGCTTCCGCACCGAATGCCGCAGTGGGATCTGCCAGCCAACGGCTGCGGATTATATCCGCAGCCCCCGAAAATTCCAAAGGGTTCTCCATACCATTGAAGGTCCCGAAAGCCAATCGGAAGATATAGTCGGCTTGGGGCAGGTCGCTTTCGCGTAACGGGCGTACCAGGATGTCCACACTTTTACTCCTTAACCCTAACTTTCAGCCCGCCCTCAGGGTCTTGTCACTATTTGCCCAAGCAAGGGGATCTCTATTTCTGATAGGCTCGTGAAGCGGCTCGTCGGATGCCCCATCGTCGGGCAAACTGCTGACGCAACTTCATGGTGTCGTTGCGACGTAATCCGTGAGCTTGGTTACCGTCTCCTGGGTGAGCGCGGTGCCTCTCGAGGCGTTGAATAAGTCGATCACCACGCGCGTATCTCCATCGTGCATGCGGCCGTCAGGGAGAAATTCGCTTGCAGGGCCGAACAGGTCTTCCGTCACCTGGCTTGCCGCGGGGCCGTCAAGGCCTCCCACTATCTCGGCGACATAAGCTTCAACCCTGGCGCGATTTTCCGGCAGGGAAGCCCATTTGAGCGTTTCGCTGAGACACGACGCCACCGCGCGAGCTATCTCTTGGTGCTCAGCAAGCCAGGGCCGGCGAGCGACGAACACCACGGCCTGATAACCGCCGAGGGCGCCGATGACCGTTCCCAGGGAGTTATAACCTTGCCGTAAGGCGAGGCGTGTAAAGGGAGCGCCAAGCAGCGTGGCATCGAACTCGCCACGCAACAGTTTATCGTAGCGCAGGTTCGTGGCACCGGCATAGATGACCTTGAAATCGCCGCGGTCTCGTTCATGACTCTGACGCCTGAGGATCTCGAACAGCGCGCTCGCATAGCCCGTATCAGTGTCGATCGCGACGCGCTTTCCTTTGAGATCGGCAACGCTTTTGATTTTGGGCGCGGCCATCAGTTGAAGAAACCCGCGATGCACGCCTGCAAAGGTAACCAATTGTCCAGCATTGGGGTTGGAACTGCGGGAGCAGTCGATTAGGTCGTCGAGCGACATGCCCACGATGGGGATTGGGCCCTCGAAGGCAATGCGGTGGGCTTCGTCTGCGTTTTTAACGAAATAGCGGTGCGGGACCCATGGCGCTTTTGGATCTAAGGCCCGCCGGCGCTCTGCAACTGAAAAAAGGACTTCCGTAGCATCGCGAAACAAGGCCACTTCGAGAGCCACCGCCTGGCATTTGCCGACATTCTCAACTGCCGAAACATGACGGACAGAGGCAAGATTCGCGCCGCTAGCCAGCACTAACACCGTCGTGCCCATACTTAGAGCTCTTCTCAAAAGCAGCATCATCCAATCTTCCCCAAATCATTTAAGTAAATGTGCGTGAGCAAAAAAGCCGAATCTCCGCCACCCCTTCTTGGTGGGAGCATGGTAACTTAATATTCTAAACAGTCAACCTATTCCTATAATTGAGCATACTGGTCCTCATAGGTCAACAGATACCTCATTGATTTGCGACCTATGAACCACATGCCAACATCATACGGTAATGGTGCGCCAGTGGAAAGGCAGTGGCCCGGCAGAAATATCTATCGCTGGCAAGGAAATGGGCCAGCTTGTAAAATGGGGTCTGTATAGCGACTCACTTGCGAGACTGTCGAAAAAGGTTTGAGCTCAGCTGATTTCCCTCCTATGAAGAAGTTCCCGCCAAAAGTTATTTCGGTCATAAAACTCATCTAACATACATTAATTACTAATAAATTTAGTTATTTTGTGATAGTCTGGGACCAGATGTAAATAACGACCATGTGGAGAGAAAGTACATGGCCAAATTCAAGGCATACGATTATCGGCAAAGAGTTTTCCTGCCGGTTTCCCTGGAAGATCAGTTGATGCCCGGGACCTTGGAGTTCGCCATCCATACTCTGGTGGAAACCCGGCTGGATACCTCTGTTTTTGAGCAGAAATACCGCAATGATGAGACTGGGCGCACTGCGTATAACCCCAAGATTCTCTTGAAGATCGTCTTGTTGGGCTACGCCAGAGGACTCATCTCCTCCCGGAAGATCGAGCTGGCCTGCCGGGAAAACGTGGTCTTCATCGCCCTGGCCTGTGGCCAGCAGCCGGATCACAGCACCATTGCCCCTTTTGTGTCCACGATGAAGGCAGAGATTTTGCCGTTGTTTCGGGATGTCCTCCTGGTCTGTCAGGAGATGGACCTCCTCGGGGGCACCTTCTTTGCCTTGGATGGGCTCAAGCTGCCCTCTAATGCTTCCAAAGAGTGGAGCGGGACTCGGTCAGAGTTGCACAGGAAGAAGGAACGCATCGAAGCCAAGGTGCAGGAACTGCTTAAAGAGCACGTCCAGGAGGATAACAAAGACGATCCCCCCTCCGGTCCGGGAGGCGGTGACCGAGAGCTACAAGTGCAACGTCTCCAAAAGCAAGCCGAGCGCTTGGAGAAGTGGCTCAAAGATAATGACCCCAAGTACGGAACCACAGGCAAGGAGATCAGCAGCAACGTGACGGACAACGAGTCGGCCAAGATGAAGACCTCCCATGGCGTCATCCAGGGCTACAACAGCCAGGCCCTCATCGATGCCAAGCATCAGGTAATCATCCACGCCGAAGCCTTCGGCCGCGGCCAGGATCATGCCCATGGACCGCCCATGTTGGACGGAGCTCTGGAGAATCTCCAGAGTCTGGGGCATGGTGAGGAGTACTTTGCTGAAAAAATCTTCACCGCCGACACCAACTACCACAGCGACACCAATCTGCGGAAATGCCAGGAGTTGCGCCTGGATGCTTATATCCCTGATATCTATTTCCGGCGGCGGGACCCCCGCTACGCCGCTCAACGGCGGTACTGGCCCCGGCGGAAGCGGTTTGCCTTAGAGGATTTTGAATACGAGGAGGCTACCGACCACTACCGGTGCCCGCAGGGAAACCGACTGAGGCGCAAGGTGAAACAGATCTACCGAGAGGGGATGGTTCACAGAATATATGCGGCTGAGGAAAAGGATTGTGGGTGTTGTCCTCTGCAGCTGCGGTGCATCACTAACAAAGGGGGCAAACGAAAATATTTGCGGGTACCCATTGGGGTTGAGCTTGCTAACCTTTCCAAGCGGATGGCCGCCAAGGTTGACAGTGAACTGGGGCGCCAGATCTATCCCCAACGGTTCGCCGTGGCCGAACCCGTCTTTGCCAACATCCGAACTCAGAAGCGCTTAGACCGATTTACGCTCAGGGGAAAGGTCAAGGTAAATATCCAATGGCTCTTGTACTGCATGATTCACAATATAGAGAAGATCGCAAATTATGGCTTCACCTAAGCGAAAATACGGCGGAAGATGACTCCTAACGAAGAAATGAACCTCAAGAAGAAACTGATAGACACTCCCATCCCCCGAAAAACCTTCTAAACTTGAAAACCCGCTCGATTCAGAGAGAAGCGCCTGTCAAAAACAAGCTTTTTCAACAGTCACTGCCACTATCGACAATTATCACCTTATCCGGAAAAATGCCATATATCTTTTGGCTAGCGAAGGCTTTTGGCGATGTGATAAGTTTCGGATCAAGGCAGTCCAGCACTATGCACCGGTCCTACGGCTTGATGGACTATGTCTTAAATCGGAAGAATTCCCAATACGGTTTGAGGAAAGAAATTCCCATGAGGTGAAGGCCAAAAAGTCCCGAACCTTCCAGCCATACTACTTCCCCTATCACCAGTGTTTCCAGGCTCTCGCCCGGCACCAAGAACTTTAACTCCAGCGACATAGCTGGAATAGCCAGAGGGGGCGACTCTATTTTTGCCCCCAGGGGGCTGACATCCAGGATAAAGACATTTGGCGCAGATTTGTCGTTGATCGAGGTTACCTGAAATCGTACGTTAGAGCGGGGAACTCGGCGGTGCTCCAACCTGTTCCTCTTACCCTTGACGTGGCCTATTTCCATAGCTGCCCCTCTTCCTTTCCCGAGATGGGTTTTTTCTATGAGCGTCCTTTCCAAGGAGCTCGCACTTCATGCTCTTATCTGGAAAATAGCCCGAATGGTCAGGCGGAACAGACCGGACATTGGGGATTGGATCGGATGGTTTTTTCGGTAAACTTGAACTGATCGCCCTTAAAGATGAGGACCCGGCCCAGGAGCGCCGGTCCCAGTCCTCCCAGGATGCGCAAGACCTCCAGGGCCTGAAGGGCACCCATGATGCCCGGCAGAGGGCTCAGCAGGGCAGGCTGGTGGTTGGATGGGGTCTCGAGAGGAGAGCACGCCAGGCAGGGGCCGCGGCCCGGCCAGAAGGTGGTTAAAAGGCCGGTCATTTCCCACACCCGGGCATGCACCAGGGGAATGAGCTGTTTGGCCGCCGCCAAGTTCAGGAGGGACCCTGCCCCGGCGTTATTGCTGGCGTCGATCAGCACGTGGCAGTTTGCCGTCAGGCGCAAGACATTGTGTTGGGAAAGATCTTTGCCATAGCTTTCCACCGTTACAAAGGGATTGATTTCTTTGAGACGGCGTTCGGCAATGGCAGCTTTGGGCTTGCCCAGATCACGTTCCCGGAAGAGCACCTGGTGGTTCAGGTCGGCGAGGGACACCCGGGAGCCATCCACCAGGCGCATGGCGCCTAGCCCACCGGCCATAAGATAAAGCGCGGTGGCGGATGCCAGACCGCCAGCCCCGGCAATGAGAACCCGGGAGGATTTGAGACGTTCCTGAGCTTCCCGGCCCCACCCATCCAGGGTTATCTGGCGTTCATAACGGGTTACTTCGGCAGGGCTTAAGTAAGAAATGGCGGTTCCTCTCCCCGGGATAGGGCTAACAGGGAAACACGGGGCATTTAGGGATAGGCCCCGACGGCCTCATGGATAGCCCCCGGCGGCTTCTCCCGACCAACCTAAGTCCCGGCCTCACTCTCCTTAATTCTATCGGCAAGCCGGCTGACAAACTTTAAATTGCCGGGTGCGGCAGATATAATCCGAGATTATGCCGCATACACAGCTATTTCTGTTCCAACGAAGTTTTGGAGCCAGAACATCCAGCCAATAATGTCTTCAGGGTGACCATGGCCTACCAGGATCGGGGCATTGCCTCCCATGCCCGCAGCTACGGCCGGGAGGAAGAAGTCCTGGAACCCCAACATTACCTGCCAGTTTTGCTGCGGAAGCCTGGGGCCTTCGCCCGGGCCACGCCGATCCTGAAGTGGCCGCTGTCGGCGGTTTATGAAGCCTACTACCGGCAGTTGCAAGAACGCCGGGAGGGCTCAGGGGGAACCAGGGAATATATCCGGATCCTCATGCTCCTCAAGGACCACCCCCTTCAGGAAGTTACTGTGGCGGTGGAGCAGGCCTCGAATTCCGGCCTTTACAGCTATGAGGTGGTCAAAAATTTTCTTGGCGGAAAATTGGCTAAAAAGATCTGTGAGTTCCCGTCGGTGTGGCCAAACGGGGTGGACCACTTCGACCTGCTGGTGAGCCGGTAAAGGAGCTGCGCCATGGAAAAGAGCATGCTCCTCGAGGCTTATCTCAAGCGGCTGCGGCTCCCGGCCATCGGTCGCCATTATCAGGAACTGGCCCGGCAAGCAGCCCAGGGGAACCTCCCCTACGAGGCGTTTCTGCTAGCCCTGGTGGAAATCGAAGCCCAACAGCGGGAAGAGAACGCCCACCAGAAGCGGCTGCGGATGGCCAGGTTTCCCGTCATCAAGAGCCTGGACCAGTTTGACTTTACGACGCTACCCTCCCTCAACAAAGCCATGGTCTTGGACCTGGCCCAGGGAGGCTACCTGGATAAGCGAGAGAACCTGATCTTGATGGGAAACAGCGGCACCGGCAAGACCCATCTGGCCACGGCGCTGGGGCTCATTGCCTGCCAACAGGGCAGGAAAGTTCGATTTTTTACTGCTGCCGGCCTCATCAACCAGTTGACCGAGGCCCAGGCGAGCCTCCGGCTCTCGTACCTGGAGCGGAGCCTGGCCCAGATGGACTTGTTGATCATCGACGAGATCGGCTATGTGCCGTTCTCGGAAAAGGGAGCCCAGCTCTTTTTCCAGGTGGCGGCCCAGAGCTATGAGCGGCAATCGCTTATCATGACTACCAACCTGGACTTCTCTCAATGGCCACAAGTGTTTGGCAGCGAGCAGCTGACCGGGGCCCTCCTGGACCGTCTGACCCATCATGCCCACATCCTGACCATGAACGGCGAAAGCTTCCGGTTCAGGGAGAGCATGAGTAGAAAAGAGGGATGATCTGCCATGGCTCCCTTTCGAGTGGCCAACAGCCTGGTGCCGATAACGCCAGCCTTGGCCGGAAGAAACTTTTTTAGTGATAGGCAGGGCGAGCCCAGCGCCGCCCGCATCTGTGGGGTGCCGCCGGCCCTGGGCTCGCTTGCCCCGGCCTGCGGCTGGCTTATCATGTCAGTGTCGTTTTAAAACAGGTGGGTCCATTTTGAATGGCCACTACTGGTACCATATTGATTTTCCATTCACAAATAAGGCCAATGGGGGAAAAAAGGGGAAAAAAGGAGTAGAAAAAGAAATGGATGGATAGCGACTCACTTGCGAGACTGTCGAAAAAGGTTTGAGCTCAGCTGATTTCCCTCCTATGAAGAAGTTCCCGCCAAAAGTTATTTCGGTCATAAAACTCATCTAACATACATTAATTACTAATAAATTTAGTTATTTTGTGATAGTCTGGGACCAGATGTAAATAACGACCATGTGGAGAGAAAGTACATGGCCAAATTCAAGGCATACGATTATCGGCAAAGAGTTTTCCTGCCGGTTTCCCTGGAAGATCAGTTGATGCCCGGGACCTTGGAGTTCGCCATCCATACTCTGGTGGAAACCCGGCTGGATACCTCTGTTTTTGAGCAGAAATACCGCAATGATGAGACTGGGCGCACTGCGTATAACCCCAAGATTCTCTTGAAGATCGTCTTGTTGGGCTACGCCAGAGGACTCATCTCCTCCCGGAAGATCGAGCTGGCCTGCCGGGAAAACGTGGTCTTCATCGCCCTGGCCTGTGGCCAGCAGCCGGATCACAGCACCATTGCCCCTTTTGTGTCCACGATGAAGGCAGAGATTTTGCCGTTGTTTCGGGATGTCCTCCTGGTCTGTCAGGAGATGGACCTCCTCGGGGGCACCTTCTTTGCCTTGGATGGGCTCAAGCTGCCCTCTAATGCTTCCAAAGAGTGGAGCGGGACTCGGTCAGAGTTGCACAGGAAGAAGGAACGCATCGAAGCCAAGGTGCAGGAACTGCTTAAAGAGCACGTCCAGGAGGATAACAAAGACGATCCCCCCTCCGGTCCGGGAGGCGGTGACCGAGAGCTACAAGTGCAACGTCTCCAAAAGCAAGCCGAGCGCTTGGAGAAGTGGCTCAAAGATAATGACCCCAAGTACGGAACCACAGGCAAGGAGATCAGCAGCAACGTGACGGACAACGAGTCGGCCAAGATGAAGACCTCCCATGGCGTCATCCAGGGCTACAACAGCCAGGCCCTCATCGATGCCAAGCATCAGGTAATCATCCACGCCGAAGCCTTCGGCCGCGGCCAGGATCATGCCCATGGACCGCCCATGTTGGACGGAGCTCTGGAGAATCTCCAGAGTCTGGGGCATGGTGAGGAGTACTTTGCTGAAAAAATCTTCACCGCCGACACCAACTACCACAGCGACACCAATCTGCGGAAATGCCAGGAGTTGCGCCTGGATGCTTATATCCCTGATATCTATTTCCGGCGGCGGGACCCCCGCTACGCCGCTCAACGGCGGTACTGGCCCCGGCGGAAGCGGTTTGCCTTAGAGGATTTTGAATACGAGGAGGCTACCGACCACTACCGGTGCCCGCAGGGAAACCGACTGAGGCGCAAGGTGAAACAGATCTACCGAGAGGGGATGGTTCACAGAATATATGCGGCTGAGGAAAAGGATTGTGGGTGTTGTCCTCTGCAGCTGCGGTGCATCACTAACAAAGGGGGCAAACGAAAATATTTGCGGGTACCCATTGGGGTTGAGCTTGCTAACCTTTCCAAGCGGATGGCCGCCAAGGTTGACAGTGAACTGGGGCGCCAGATCTATCCCCAACGGTTCGCCGTGGCCGAACCCGTCTTTGCCAACATCCGAACTCAGAAGCGCTTAGACCGATTTACGCTCAGGGGAAAGGTCAAGGTAAATATCCAATGGCTCTTGTACTGCATGATTCACAATATAGAGAAGATCGCAAATTATGGCTTCACCTAAGCGAAAATACGGCGGAAGATGACTCCTAACGAAGAAATGAACCTCAAGAAGAAACTGATAGACACTCCCATCCCCCGAAAAACCTTCTAAACTTGAAAACCCGCTCGATTCAGAGAGAAGCGCCTGTCAAAAACAAGCTTTTTCAACAGTCACTGCCACTTGCGACAATTATCGCCTCCCCCGAAAAAATGCCAGCTATCATCTGGTTATCTTGCGCGGGCATCTGTGGGGAGGAAGATTTCAGATGGCGGTGGTAGGGGAACGCCAGGTTGCCGGCGGGAATGGCAGGAATCCATCAGGCTAAGAAGGATGGAGAGGCTCTGGATATAAAGGGTTTTTGGATCAGTAATAAGTTTCGGATCAGGGCAGAAAGTAACTCCCGCTTTGGCGCAATTATGTTTTTTTTGGCCCCCAAAGTAGCCCGGTCTTTAAAAATCTTAGAATATTAGGGGAATTTTTCATCCAGGCATTAAAATTAGCATCTGAACTCACTGCTGTCCGGTAGAAATTACTTGAGATAGCAAGTAAAACAGCCCCATCGCAGCCAATCAGTGCTATAATGTTTCAGCGAAAAACCCAAGCATTGAGAGGAGTTATGGGGCTATGGCGCATTGTAGCACACTCATGGGTCAATTACTACAACTCATACCGAGACATGTTTTCGATCACCTGGTGGACAGCCAAGCCTGGCAGGGGGCGAAACCGCGAAAATTCACCTATTGGTCGCACCTGGGGGCCATGCTCTTCGGCCAGTGGAGCGGCCGCAAAAGTCTACGGGACCTGGTGTTCAGTGTCAATCAGCAAGTCCGCAAATGCTATCATTTGGGCCTTACCACGGTGAAGCGCTCTACCCTGGCCGACGCCAATCAGCAGCGCCCCGCCGTCATCTTTGAAAAGACCTATTATAAGCTGTAAGAGCGGCTCTCCGCCGAATTGGCCACCCAGCCTCAGGAGGCGCCGAAGATCAAAATCATCGATTCCACTACCATCGACCTCTGCGCCAGCGTCTTTCCCTGGGCCAAGTTTCGGACCCGCAAGGGGGCCATCAAACTCCACACCGTCTTGACCGGGATGCTGCCCCAATGCGTCCTCGTCACCGACGGCAAGACTCATGACCGCCGGGCTGTCCAAGACCTGCACTTCAATCCGGACGATCTGTTGATCTTCGACCGGGCTTACCTGGACTATGCCTGGCTTTACCGACTGCACCAAGGCGGCGTCTGGTTCGTGACCCGGCTCAAGACCAACTCCTGCTATGAGGTGATCCAGGACCGGGAGGCTTCCGGCCCGGTCCTGGCCGACCAGATTATCCGGTTGAGTTCCCCTCAAGGGCAGGCCTGTTACCCCGAGCTTCTTCGCCGGGTCCATTACCTTGACCCGGAGACCGGCCAGGAATATGCCTTTTTAACCAACCGCCTGGACCTGTCCGCCCTGGAGGTAGCCGAACTCTATCGCCGCCGCTGGCAGATTGAACTCTTTTTCAAGTGGATCAAGCAAAACTTGAAGATCAAGGTTTTTTACGGGACCTCCAAGAATGCCGTGCTCATCCAAATCTGGACCGCCTTGATCGCTTACTTGCTCCTGGTTTGGCTCAAATTTAAAAGCAAAACGGGCTGGGGACTCCTGGAACTTACCCGCTTGGCGCAAACTATGCTCCTGGAGCGCATGGACTTGTGGGCCATGCTCTGCCCTCAACCACCTGATAACCGACAACCTTTGCTATTCAATTAGCGTGCCGGACAGCAGTGATCTGAACTCTAAATCTGGAGGCACCATAGGCACAATTCAATTGTGTTTACTGATGGACTAATTCATCAAAAGGAGCATTAACGCACCGGTAATGTCGGGGTTCCCGCCCCCACCCAGGTACCAAATTTACCGGGCGGTTTGGCCAAAGGCCCGGGGGGCCGTGAGCGGGCCCTTGTGCAGGCCCCGCACCCGCGGCGGGGCGGCCGCCCCAATTTGCCCCCCGACGGCCTGGGATGGATAGAGATAAGCCGGCGTGACCTCCTGCGTGCCCAGCAATACTAGATAGTATGGATTCACCAGCAGGTCAGCCTGACTATTGAGCAGGTCGATCATATCCTGGCCATTGAGAAGCCCGGCGAGACCGCCTGCTACCTGTGCCCCCGCCGTTAAAATCTCAAAGTCATAGGTGTTAATATCCTCGATGCGCGCTACGTATCCCGGCCAAGGGGGAAGCGGCGTGTTGTTGACGAAGACATCCTTGTAGATGACACCCGAAGCGAGGGCGTTGTAGATGGCATACATAATATTCGTCGCATTGCCTGCTGTACTGTTGTTGATATTGGTGATCCAAGATGGCGGCGTGCCGGAGGTATTGTTGAAGGAGGAAGTCCAAATGCAATCGAGCAACCCTTCTTCTTGCGTCAATGTATAGACGGCATCCGCTGCGTCATCATGGGCCGACCACACCTTTTGGGCGGAGGGGGCGGGGGGAGTTAAGGTGTAAAGAGTGAAGCCCGATAGGGTCATGGTGTATTGGTTGGTATCTGGAGACTTCGTGAAATTGACGTAGGCGGCCCAGCCATTCTGTGCGCACGTTGCGTCTCCCGCGGGGTTGCCCATTGCTTCGGGGGTGCCGACACGGAATCCGGCCGTGGTCCAGTTTTTCCCCGTGGCGGTAGGAGTATCCGTGGTCCATGCCGGCGAAATCTTTGCCTTGACGCTGACCAGGTCCAGCGCCTGGGTGAGGCTGCCGATTTGGGAAGCCCCCGTGGTCAAAGTGCTGTTCCCTGTCACCCAGCCGATGGCGTTGGTCGCACCCGGAAAAGAAAGGGGCTGCGAAAAGGTGCCCAGCCAGGCATAGATAGATTGAGAGGCATACCCTGCCATAGCCCCGCCAACGGCGGCAGTGGATTGGCGCTTCTTCGACCCGTAGACCATGGTCGAGGGGGAGGAGGGGAGGTTCGAGACCTCCAAACGGGAGAGGAAGTCCCAGCGATCGATCCAGGAGAGGTCGAGAGTGCCGGGATCGTATGGATAAGCTGGATCCGTAGACGTACTGCCGAAACTCCATTCAAAATAGGTGTAGGGAGTAGCACTGGTTTGATCTGGCGGAAGGGAGGAGGGTGCTGTGGCGCTCAGGATCGCATACAGGCGAGTCCCTCCCTTCTCGCGGTAGATGCGTATCTTGCCCTGGGAGATGGTGCTCAGCTGAATAGCCGTCGAATAAGTTCCGGGTGTCGGGTTCCATGACTGCCAGCCGTTTGCTGTCC